>Ga0315284_10001144_pt1 | contig 37492 bp, 34 predicted proteins | sample YL17G09_16_MG_FD_203696 | JGI IMG/M metagenome (GOLD analysis project Ga0315284, IMG submission 203696) | Sediment microbial communities from Yellowstone Lake, YNP, Wyoming, USA - YL17G09_16 | ecosystem: Environmental > Aquatic > Freshwater > Lake > Sediment | place: USA: Wyoming | collected...
CTTAACGAAAGTGCGAAAGACGAAAGTGGGGACTTTTTTTATCTTACCCTATGGAGTAGAACTTCTCTCCTCTGGAATATATAACGTAGGTTCTAAAGCATTTTAAGGTATTTTTTTAATCTGAGGTTTGTTCAGAGACGACTAAACGATTAAAAATGGTTGGGCATAAGACACCAGGCATACACAATCAGATTTACTTCCATACATAAATCGCCCAGCCTGTCCAGAAAATCTTCCCGATCTGCATTAATGCAGAATATTCTTGTTCGTTCAATGTCCCGCTCTATTACACGATGCAAGGCTCCAGGAGTATCTTATCTCGCTTGTCTCAACATACCCGCCAGTTAGGTTTTTTTGCTTCAATTGTCAAGTTGTTTCAGAACCAACGTCCCCCAGACCTGTGGAGTGCTTCCCATACCTCGGAAGGGATTATCACTCTGTTTCCATTTCCGATGGATTTCAGGTTCATTACGACCGACCTCCTCCGTCCCCAAAGCTCCGTGCCACCGTTTTATTACCAGAAGGCTTGTGTGACTTCGGCACATTCAAATCCTGCACCCCCTAGCATGGCGGGAAAAAGAACCCGCTGGATATGGGTTTATTGTAGTTGAAACTGTTCGCACGCAACTGATTATCGTATCTATCCAAAAGCGCTATGGCAGGAATGACGATTTCGAAGGGGAGCCACCTTCAGCGGGGAAAATGGCAATAGACAATATGGCCATCCTCAATCTCGACACTAGGAGGATCCTCCTCACAGATGTCCATTTTGTAGGGACAACGGGTGCTAAAATGGCAACCCGGAGGCGGATTAATTGGACTTGGGATCTCCCCACTGATAGGAAGGACTTCAAGGATACGGTCCGGATCGGCAATTGGAACAGCGGAGAACAAGGCTTTTGTATAAGGGTGACTCGGATTCTGGAATAGCTGTTCTTTATTGGCCAACTCAACGATCCTTCCCAGATACATGACCCCCACACGGTCGCTGAAGTGTTCCACAATCGAAAGGTCATGGGAAATGAAGAGGTAGGTTAAACCGAACTCATCCTTAAGGTCGGATAAAAGGTTCAGAACCTGGGCTCTGATCGATACATCGAGGGCAGAAACCGGCTCATCCAGGACAATAAACTTGGGGTTTGTCGAAAGGGCACGGGCGATACCGATACGCTGGCGTTGCCCGCCGCTGAACTCATGGGGGAATAATTTTGCGTGGTCCGGTAAGAGTCCCACCTTTAATAAAAGCTCATGAATCCGTTCTTTCCTTCCCTTGGCTGAAAGGAGTTTATGGGTTTCCAAGGGCTCTCCAATGATGGTCCCGACCCTCATCCTAGGGTTCAATGATCCATAAGGGTTTTGGTAGACAGCCTGGATATTTCTGCGGAATAGAAAAAGGTCTTTACCCGATAATTCTCGTAAATTGTATCCAAGGACTTTCATATCACCAGATGTGGCATCCAATACTTTGAGAATAAGTCTTCCAATCGTGGATTTACCACTCCCGGATTCACCGACCAACCCAAAGGTTTCGCCCTCAGAAATTGAAAAACTAATCCCGTCAACCGCCTTGACCCATTCCTCTTTCCCAAAAAAAGCCATGCCGCTTTTAGCAGAAAAATATTTTCTTAAGTCTTTGATCTCTAAAATAGGACTGGGCACTTAGAGCTCTCTCCACCGAAAACAGCAAACCTGATGATCTGGACCGACGGTCTCCGTCTTTGGCTCCTCCTCTTGACATTGCTCCTTCCTATACGGACATCGGGGTGAAAATCGACATCCCGTAGGAAGCCTTAGAAGGTCAGGGGGTTGTCCTTCAATCATAAATAGCCTTTTCTGTAATGCCCCAATCTTTGGCACAGATTGAATCAATCCACGGGTGTAAGGATGTCTCGGATTCTTATAGATGGTCCGAACATCGGCCTGTTCAACAATCCGACCTGCATACATCACAGCTACCCTGGAACACATGCCTGCTACGATTCCAAGGTCATGCGTAATTAAAATGATGGAAGTATGGAATCGCCCCTGAATTTCCTTTAACAGCTTGAGGATCTGAGCTTGAATCGTCACGTCCAGTGCTGTGGTCGGCTCATCAACGATAATCAGCTCAGGTTGGCATGAAAGGGACATGGCGATCATGGCCCGTTGCCTCATGCCTCCGCTAAATTGATGGGGATATTCGTTCAACCTCTGCTCGGGCGAAGGGATATGAACCAGGCGGAGCATATCTATCACTTTATTTATGAGATGATTTCGGCTGACGTTCTGATGAATCCGGAAAGCTTCTCCAATCTGATTTCCGATGGTAAAAACCGGATTAAGGGAGGTCATGGGATCCTGGGGAACCATGGTGATATACCTTCCCCGGAGCTTCTGCATCTCTTTTTCTGACATTTTCAGAATATCTCTCCCTTTATACAGTATTTCTCCGTCTACAATTCTTCCCTCAAGAGGAGGGACCAATCTCAGGATCGAAAGGGAAGTGACGGTCTTTCCACTGCCGGACTCCCCTACGATGCCAAAAGTCTCTCCTTTCTTGACGTGGAAACTAACCCCATCGACGGCTTTCACCGCTCCCTTCTCGTTGAAGAAATAAGTCTTTAAGTTTGATATCTTTAAAAGCACATCATTCAAAGTCATAGCCTTCTATCCCATGAACTATTACAAACGCATTAAGTATGCTTACATCAACGACCCCCCTCACCCCATCCCTCCTCTCAGCCGGGGAGAGGGGAGGTGAGGGGGGAATATCTCAACAAATTAAATGCGTATGTATTAGGGGCCGGTCATATATTTTTTTCGCTTCGGATCCAGGATATCTCTGAGCCAATCTCCGAACAAATTGGTGGCCAGCACAGTAAAGAGAATGGCGAGCCCGGGAAATGTCGCCAGTCCCCATGCAATCGTCAGATAGGCCCGCCCATCGGCAAGCATATTTCCCCAGGAAGGAGCAGGGGGCTGAACCCCTAAACCCAAAAAACTGAGTGCGGCTTCAAAGATGATCATCCTCCCGAAATCGAGGGTCGTCAAAACGATCACGGTATTGACAACGTTCGGCAGAATATGAAGAAAGAGAATACGTCCGGTACGGCACCCTCCAACCACAGCCAATTCAACAAATTCATTCTCCTTAACACTGAGTACTTCTCCACGGATCACCCTCGAATAGCTTGCCCAATTACACACCGCTAAAACGATGATCAGGTTCAATGTGCTCGGACCCAAAGCCCCAATAATCGCAATGGCCATGAGAACATATGGCATGGAAAGTTGAACATCGGTCAAGCGCATGACCAAGGAATCGACCCATCGACCCAAAAAACCCGACAACAAACCAACCCAAACACCAATGAGACAGGAAAGGAAAACCGCTGAAAAACCAACCATTAACGATACTCTCGAACCGTAAAGAAGCCTGCTGAGAATATCTCGGCCCAGATTGTCGGTCCCAAGAAGGTGTTTCATAGTACCCTCTTTCTCCCAAAAAGGAGGAAGCAGGGTGTTCGTCAGGTTCTGTTCAACAGGATTATGAGGGGAAATGTAAGGGGCTAACGCTGCCAGTAAAAACAGGAGGAATAAAATCGTACCCCCGGCGATAGGAAATTTCTTAAGGAAAAGAATGTTCATCCCTTACGCCTTTTTTTCATAAGTAATCCGCGGATCAATCCAGATGTATAGGATGTCCACAAGCAGATTGATTCCTATAAAAAAGATACAGTTGAAAAATACCACAGCCTGAACAAGAGGGAAATCCCTTAAGTAGATCGCCTGAACCGCCAGACGCCCTACCCCAGGCCAGGCAAAAACGATCTCCGTGACGACAGCTCCACCGAGCATTCGGCCCAACATCAATGAAACGATGGTCACCACCGGAATGAGGGCGTTTTTGAAGGCATGTTTTAACACAATCCATTTTCCCGGTAGTCCTTTGATCCGAGCGGTTCGGATGTAATCTTTATTCAACACGTCAAGCATGCTTGAGCGGGTCAAACGCATAATGGCTGCCATCGAAAAAAATCCAAGGGTGAGGGCCGGCATGACGAGCTGGGCGAAACTTCCTCTTCCAGAAATGGGGAGCCACTTCAATTTCACTCCAAATAATAGGATCGCCATGATCCCCAGCCAAAAACCCGGAGCCGCTTGACCTAAGAGCCCAAAGACCCTTCCAAATCGATCCAATATCGAGTAAGGTTTGACAGCACAAATGATCCCAAGTGGAATAGCCACTATCACAGCGATTAACATAGAAGCCACGGTTAGTTCGAGGGTGGCCGGCAGGTATTCCATGACTAAAGAAAGGCATGGCTTATTGAACAGAAAAGATTTCCCGAAATTGCCTCGAACCGCATTCCCAAGAAAGATGAAATATTGGGTATGCAAAGGCCGGTCCAGCCCTAACTCTCTCCGCAGTAATTCGTAGTCGGCCCGCGTCGCATCCGGAGGTAGAAGCAAAACCACCGGATCACCGATGACATTTGTGATAAGGAAGATGATGAGGGTGATGCCAAAGACGACAAAAACCGAGTGGAATAATCGCCTTTCAATGTATTTGCCCATAATGGACTATAATCCTGCCACCTCACCCCTGCCCTGCCTTGGGGAGAAGGGGATTAAGGTGATATTTAGAGTTGAGCTTGGGCGAGTGACTTATTTATTTCTCCACACTCACACCAAATAAATCCATGTGATCGTCCGGTCTGGCCTTAAATCCTTTCACTTTTTTGGAAACGCCATAATTATCAATCTGATTATAGAGGAAAATAAGAACCGCCTCTTCATGCATTTTCTTCTGAAGCTGGCTGGTCACGACCTTCCTCTTTTCATGGTCCATGATGGCCTGAGCTTCTTGAACCATTTTATAAAGCTCTGGATTGTGGTAGTGGCAGTAGGGGTTATTGGGATCCAGAAGGGCATAGCTCGAATCCACGTCATATAACAGATACCCCATCCCAATTAATGAGATCCCTTCCAGCTCATGTTTGATATATTTTGCGAAGTAGGTACCTGGTTCTTGGATCAATAAATTCGCGTCAATTCCCACCTTTCTCAACATCTCACTGATCGCTCCGGCCACCTCTTTATCATTTGGGTAGCGTCCCGACGGAGAGTTGACAGTCAATTTAAATCCTTTTTCATAACCTGCTTCTTTCAATAAGGCCTTGGCCCTCTCCGGGTCATAAGGATAAGGTTTGATCGTCCCATCATAGCCAAAAGCTAAGGTAGAAACGATGGTGGGGGTCTGGATTGCACGGCCTTTCAAAATACCTTTAATGATGGCCTCTTTATCAACGGCGTAGTTTAATGCCTGGCGAACGCGCTTATCCTCTAAAGGGCCTTTCGTTAGTGTATTGATCGTGAAGAATACGACACGAAGGCTTGTTGGTGATTGTACTTCAAGGTCTTTGCTTTTCTCTAACTGTGTAACCATAAAGGCAGGGACAGCCGTGACGATATGCGCTCCCCCGGACTGTAACTCCGAAACCCTTGAAGCCATCTCTGGCACGGAGCGAAACACTAGGCGTTTCACCTTAGGAGTACCTCCCCACCAGTTCTCGTTGGCCTCCATGACAAGGTCACCCTTCGGAACCCATTTAACGAATTTGAAGGGACCGGTTCCTAAAGGATTTGCCCGAAAATGGTCCAAGCCATTTTCCTCAATATATTTTTTAGGAACGATTCGCGGGAAAAAGGCTAACCTATTGAGTACAATCGGATCGGGGATTTTCGTCTTGATCTCAAGGGTGTGATCATCAATCACATTGATCTGTTCAAAGGTAAGATATCGGGCCCGGTAGGTACATCTCATCTTGGGGTCGAGAATGCGATCCAGAGAATATTTGGCATCCGCTGCGGTGAAAGGATCCCCATTATGAAATTTAATTCCTTGGCGTAGCTTGAAATGCCAGGTTTTGTCATCCACGAGTTTATGAGAGATGGCTAAACGATACCGGATCTTGCCGGCCTCGTCAAAATCGATGAGATGATCATACATCTGTTTCATCATAACCATCCCATCTGTCATCCATTCCACCAGTGGATCCATGCTGATACAATCAGTGGTGTTGATGATCACCAGTTCCCCTGTTGGTGCCGCCATTGCGCATGGCAGAAAATAGCTTGAAACAAAAAATAATCCTACAAATATCACCATCTTCTTCATACCGGCCCTCCTTTCTATTGGGTGGCTAATCGGTTCAAATAAATCTTTCCCTCCTTCATGACCAGCTTAATATTCGTCTTTTCCGCTAGGACTTGGATGTCCTTTAAGGGATCGCCCTCCACCACCACGACATCCGCCCACTTACCATTTTCCAGAGTTCCTATTTTATCCTGCATCCGCAAAGCTTCTGCAGCTCGTTTGGTGCAGGCGACTATGGCATCCATCTCCTTCATACCGTTTCGGACCATCAAGGAAAGTTCATGAGCGTTATCGCCGTGGTAGTTGTAAGGTGAACCACAATCCGTTCCCATGCAGATCTTAATTCCGGCCTTATAAGCTTTCTGAAAGCTCGCCACATGGGCCTCGCCATGGGGAATCGCCTTTTCTAAGGATTCTTTGGGTATCCCTCCTTTTTCGCCGGCATCGATGATCCGACGCAAGGCCACAAGAGTTGGAACTAAATACGTCCCCTTCCTAAGCATCATTTCGACGATGTCATCTTCGAGATAGAAGCCATGTTCAATCGAATCAACACCAGCCCTGACGGCGGCCCTGATTCCACCAGCCCCTTGAGCGTGAGCAAAAGTTAGTTTGCCCCTGGCATGGGCCTCATTAATAATCGTCTCCATCTCTCTGTCACTATATTCCTGAAGCTGAGGGTTGCTGAACGGGTCCATGACGCCACCGGAGGCATGAAACTTGATCCAGTCCACCTTCATCTTAATTTGATTTCGTACGGCCTTGAGGCATTCATCTGGGCCATCTGCTAATAACCTTACCTCATCCGTTCTGTATAACCAGGGAGGAAATTTATCTGCATGACCGCCTGTTCCCGAGATGGAGTAACCGCATGCAATTACCCTTGAACCCCAGATGATGCCCAAATCGGCTGCATCCCGTAAGGCAATATCTAAAAATCCGACTTCTCCGCCGGAGCGTAAGGTGGTAAACCCCGCCTCCATGGAACGTTGAATGTATGCCACTGCTTTTACCGCCCTGAAAGCGGTGCTCTCCTTGTAGCTATGAAGGGCTAAATTGGGCTCACCATTCCAGTATAGGTGGACGTGCATATCGGTCATACCAGGCATTACAGTCTTGCCTTTAACATCGATCACCTTTGCACCGGGAGGTATCTGAACGGCTGTCTTGGAACCTACTGCTTCAATATTTTGCCCTTTGATCAGAAGGGTCGCATTCTCCACAGGAAATCCTCCGTTCCCATCGATCATTGGTCCTCCTGTCAGTGCAATGTATTCACTGTCTGTTTTTCCTGGGACCATTTTTTATCCTCCTTCCGTTACTAAGTCATTAGTCTAGAGGTAAGGGTTATGATGCCAGGTTTGTTCATGGGTTATGTCTTGGGCCCATTAAAATTGCCCTCACCTTGACCCACTCACCCCACCCTTTACATCCTTGGTCCCTTTGAGGCTAATATTCACGGTTACAAGCTGACGTCGTAAAGATCCATCACATCATCTGCCCTGGCCTTAAATCCCTTGACTTTCTTAGAGACTCCGTAGCTATCCATTTGATTATAGAGGAAAAGATGAACAGCTTCTTCATGGGACATTTTTTGCAGTTTGCTGGCAAGGGTCTTTCTTTTTTCCAGATCCATGGCCTCATAGGTTTCTTTTACTAATTTTACCATCTCCGGATTATGATAGTGGCAATAAGGATGTTTTGGATTCAAAAAATTTAACATGGAATCAACATCCCAATTGAGATAACCTAAACCTACCAAAGCAATGCCTTCCAACTCATGTTGAGGTACTTTTTTAAAGTAGGTTCCCGATTCTTGTATTAATAAATTTGCGTCGATCCCAACCTTTCTCAACATCTCGCTGACCGCCTCGGCCACCTCCTTATCATTTGGATAACGTCCCGATGGCGAGTTCACGGTCAATTTAAACCCTTTTTCATACCCTGCCTCTTTCAAAAGGGTTTTTGCTTTTTCTGGATCATAGGGATAGGGTTTGATGGTTCCATCATAGCCGAAAACAATGGGCGGGACATTGACAGGGGTTTGGATTGCCCTGCCCTTCAAAATACCCTTAATGGTCGCTTCTATATCGACAGCATAATTGAGGGCCTGACGCACTCGTTTATCTTGGAGAGGGCCTTTGGTCAACGTATTGATGTAGAAGAATATATTACGCACGCTCGTAACAGATTGAACTTCAATGTCTTTGCTTTTTTCAAGTTGTGAAACCATGAAAGCAGGTACCGCTGTGATGATATGCGCCCCTCCTGCTTCAAGCTCTGACACACGAGAAGCCATCTCTGGCACAGAACGAAAAACAAGGCGCTTCAATTTGGGGGGACCACCCCACCATTGCCCATTGGCCTCCATCACTGTTTCTCCTTTGGGAACCCATTTCACAAATTTAAAAGGACCTGTTCCTACAGGATGCTCGCGGAAGTAGTCCACCCCTTTTTCCTCAATGTATCGTTTGGGGACAATTCGGGCTCCGCAATTGATCGCAGCCAGCTTATTGATGACTAAAGGATCCGGCACTTTAGTCTTGATCTCAAGGGTATAATCATCAACGACATTGACCTGTTCAAAAGTATCGTAGCGTCCACGATGGGGCCATTTTGTCTTTGGATCCAAGATGCGATCAATGGTGAACTTGGCATCTGCGGCGGTAAATGGATCACCATTATGGAACTTCACCCTTGGACGAAGTTTGAGTTGCCAGGTTTTATCATCTAACAGCTTGTAAGAGAGAGCAAGACGATATCGAAATTTTCCATTTTCATCGAAGTCGATAAGTTGGTCATACATCTGCCTCATCATGATCATACCATCCCCCATCCATTCCACCTGAGGGTCCATACTAATCGGGTCAGTGGTGTTGATGATCACCAGTTCCCCTGTTGGTGCCGCCATTGCGCATGGCAGAAAATAGCTTGAAACAAAAAATAATCCTACAAATATCACCATCTTCTTCATACCGGCCCTCCTTTCTATTGGGTGGCTAATCGGTTCAAATAAATCTTTCCCTCCTTCATGACCAGCTTAATATTCGTCTTTTCCGCTAGGACTTGGATGTCCTTTAAGGGATCGCCCTCCACCACCACGACATCCGCCCACTTACCATTTTCCAGAGTTCCTATTTTATCCTGCATCCGCAAAGCTTCTGCAGCTCGTTTGGTGCAGGCGACTATGGCATCCATCTCCTTCATACCGTTTCGGACCATCAAGGAAAGTTCATGAGCGTTATCGCCGTGGTAGTTGTAAGGTGAACCACAATCCGTTCCCATGCAGATCTTAATTCCGGCCTTATAAGCTTTCTGAAAGCTCGCCACATGGGCCTCGCCATGGGGAATCGCCTTTTCTAAGGATTCTTTGGGTATCCCTCCTTTTTCGCCGGCATCGATGATCCGACGCAAGGCCACAAGAGTTGGAACTAAATACGTCCCCTTCCTAAGCATCATTTCGACGATGTCATCTTCGAGATAGAAGCCATGTTCAATCGAATCAACACCAGCCCTGACGGCGGCCCTGATTCCACCAGCCCCTTGAGCGTGAGCAAAAGTTAGTTTGCCCCTGGCATGGGCCTCATTAATAATCGTCTCCATCTCTCTGTCACTATATTCCTGAAGCTGAGGGTTGCTGAACGGGTCCATGACGCCACCGGAGGCATGAAACTTGATCCAGTCCACCTTCATCTTAATTTGATTTCGTACGGCCTTGAGGCATTCATCTGGGCCATCTGCTAATAACCTTACCTCATCCGTCCTGTATAACCAGGGAGGAAATTTATCTGCATGACCGCCTGTTCCCGAGATGGAGTAACCGGACGCAATTACCCTTGAACCCCAGATAATCCCAAGTTCTGCTGCGTCCCTTAATGCTACATCCAGGAACCCCACTTCCCCCCCGGAGCGCAAGGTGGTGAATCCAGCCTCCAGTGATCGCTGAATATAGGCTACTGCTTTTACCGCCCTGAAAGCAGTGCTTTCCTTGTAGCTATGAAGGGCCAGATTAGGCTCGCCATTCCAGTACAAGTGGACGTGCATATCAGTCATGCCAGGCATGATCGTCATCCCCGAAACATCGAAGAGCTTCGCTTGGCCGGGGATCTGAATGGCCTCCGATGGCCCAACAGCCTCAATGTTTTTGCCTCTAATGACAATTGCTCCCTCTTTTAGCGGCGGGCCGCCGCGTCCGTCGATCAGGCGCCCTCCCACAAACGCAATCAAATCTCCATATTGATTCCATGAGTTTTTCATAGCAACATCCCCTTTCAAAGTTCGATCTTTGCCTTCTCCATAGAACTCACTTGTCAGCTATATCACTCAGGATTATTTTCCCTTTAGAAATGGTGTGCAGGATCAACAATCGGGTTTTAGTCGAGCTGCATTTACTCAGCCTGACTTGTATCATCCTAGCGGCTCGCTGAGATTATTTCAAACCCGATGCTGGGAGCCCTTGATATCCAGGAGGCTATTGTTCCATTCCCAAGCTGTTGGGCCTATTGATCACCAATAAAATACGGCTCCAGTGGCTCATCGACTTAGAAGGAAGTTCTCTGGGCCAACGGCCTAAACGCTACCCCTCAGGTTACGGGCGAGAAGTCGTGGAACTAGCCGTCCTCCCTTATAGACTTGTAGGATCCTATTTCTATCGCGAAGAACAGTTATGTCTTTAAGTGGGTCGTCATCAACCACGATCACGTCCGCAAACTTCCCTGGTTCCAGTGTTCCGATTCTGTCCGACATATCCAGAACCTCAGCATTGTTCTTGGTCGCGCAAACGATGGTTTCCATGGGGGTCAGACAGCCTCGTGTTACATACATCTCCAGTTCAACTGCATTTTGCCCCATGGGGGTCATTGGATCGGTGAGGTAGTCCGTGCCCAGTCCGCACAGGACACCGGCTTTGAAGGCTTTCTTGAATGACTCCAGATGGGCCTGTTGCGCGACCCTGGCCTTCTGAACAGACGAAGGAAGAACACCTACCTTGGGTCCGTTTACAGCGATCGATTCAACGATAGCGAGCGTGGGGACCAGAAAATGCTCATTCTTGAGCATAAGCTCGATGCAGTCGTCATCTAAGTACATTCCGTGTTCTATGACTTTTACGCCACCCACCAGCGCATTCTTGATGCCTCGCGTCCCCTGGGCGTGGGAGGAAGTTCGGAAACCCACATTGGCAGCCTCTTCTACAAACGCTCTGATCTCTTCAAGGCTGAACTGACAGGATGTAGACACATCCCTTTCGGACATAACCCCACCCGTGGTCATGATCTTCAGAAAATCCGCCCCTTCTCGGATTTGTTCCCGCGCCGCCTTCCGCACTTCAGCCACTCCGTTGGCACCGATGAGTGTGACGATTTCATCATCTTCGACCGTCAGATTGACCCGATCAATCGCACGGATTTGGCCGTAGCGAATGGTGAGATCAATAACCTGGAGGATAGAAACCCTACTCTGCACCGAGATAGACCTCGAGAACCTTCGGATCATTAAGGACTGACCGGGTCGCCCCGTCCGCTATCTTTGTTCCAAAACTCAGACATGTCACCCGGTCAGAAATTTCACTGATGAGATTCATGTCGTGGGCGACTACGATGGTGGTTACCCCACGGCTTTGAATTCGCCGTATTGCCTCCTGAACGGCTTTGGATTCGGCTTCACCCATCCCTGCCGTCGGTTCATCAAGCAGGAGAAGCCTGGGATCACTGATGAGGGCCCTGCATATCTGCAAGAGTTGTTCCTCCACCCAAGAAAGTTCGTGCCCCATGCGGTCGGTTACGGCCTCGAGCCCGGTGAACGCTAACACTTCCATCGACTTCCGCCGGATTTCAACTTCCTGTTCGGACCGGGCGCACGGCGCCCTAAGCCAGGTTCCGAGCAGGTCGAAGGAGTTCCTGCAGTGCCTCCCGATCATAACGTTTTCCAGACAAGACATTTCAGGCAGGATCCTCGGTATTTGAAAGGTTCGAGCGATTCCCCTCTGTACGATCGCATGGGATTTCAGCGTGGTAATATCGTCTCCCTGGAATAACATCCTCCCCCGAGTGGCGGGCAGAATCCCGCTCACCAAGTTCACAAAGGTTGTCTTCCCTGAACCGTTGGGGCCGATAATCCCCCTGATCTCGCCTTGTTCCACGGAGAGATCAAGATCGTCCAGGGCTCGCACACCCTCGAAGTGCTTACTCAGTTTTTCAACCGATAGAAGAATCATCTTCCAGTTTCACACCCCGGTCGCCTTCCCTTCAGGCTCAACAACAAACTCGCACCATAGGTCACCATTGGACATACACTTGGTTTCGCGACCGACCACCCTGATGCCTCTTCTTTCATCATCGAGGAACGCCTGGAATGCTCCGGCTAGTGATCCCGGCAGGTGACCACTTAACAGCAGCACCTCGTCCACCTCCAGTTACATGTAAAAGAATCATATCTGCATATGGATCTAATCAGGCTGAGAATCTGTTCTCGCGAGTCAAGACCTCCGGCTCACCACCAGTAACAACGAGTGTATCCTCCCAGCGCACGCCCCACCCCCTGTTTGAATACAGACCGATATTGCTAACGGCTGCCGTCATATTGGATTCGAGTTTCTCGGGGTAGCCCGGCCCCTCCCACGGGTGTCTGAAACGTGGCATCTCTCGATTACTCACACCACAACCATGTATTACCGGTCCGAATAGGGGAACCCAGCCCTCAGGCATTCTCTTCAGTCGGCTATAGAACGCCTTCCTGATGTCGTCAAGCGACGCGTCAGATCTCACCGCGCTCGACGCCAAAGCTATGGATTCTCTCAGATAGTTGTAGGCATCTGATTGTTCCTGGTCCGCATCGTCCAAGAAGATTGTTCGCGCCATATCAGCAAAGAAGTCCTGATAGCATACGTGAATATCGACAACAACTGGCCCATTAACCAACTTGTTCTGCCTGGGTAGATTGTGTGCCAAAGCTGAACGAGCATCCGATCCGACGTATAGGAAGGTTTCGGGGCCAGCCCCTTTCGCGAAGAGGTTATTGTAGATGCAACGCGCCAGTTCGGTTTCGGTCGTACTCTTGATAGCGTTATCTCTCGCCACTTGAATGCCGAAGGCCGCAAGTTCTGCCGCTTTGCGTACCTTCGATAGCTCCTCGGCAGTCTTCACCGCCCTCGCCTCCTCGACTATTAGCTCAGCGCAGATATTCCAATCATCGCGGTTGACCGCGTCACCGAAACAACTTGCAACCCAATCAAAGGTAAGCGCACGAAGGTGCTCTCGTTCTAACGCCATACTGTTCTGCCTCAAGCCAAGCTCATCCCGAAGGGCGCGAAACAACCCTACCGGATCGTGAGGCCGAAACTTGCGTATATCGTCAAGAACTGACTGCGTCCGGTAGTAATTGTAGTCAGATTCAAGAACAATAGCGACCCGTCTGCCTTTCCTGGTAATAAAGACCCATGAGCAAGTGTTATTCGCACCAGTCAGGTACTTAATGCTGTGAGATGCATTGATCAAAATGCAATCAATGCCTCGCTTGGTCATAACCTGCTCGACACTGGCCAGTCTTCGCTGGTACTCCTCTAGTGTGGTGCCTTCATTCTGCTCTCTCGCCATCTCTCTCATTTGGGATTCGCCCATTAATTATCGCCTCCAGCTGTTCTGGTGACTTTTCTTGTATAAGCGTTAAAACCGAAGTGTAATAACACATCCTACACTAGATGTGACCGTTTCAGGGGAACCGTGAAAAGAGGGGCGGCCCTTGTGCGCTCACCGCGTAATACCCTTATATTCAGGCTCGACAACAAATTCGCACCACTGACCGCCGCCGGATATGCATTTGGTTTCACGTCCTGCCACTTTGATCGTTTTTTTTTCGTGATCGAGAATCGCCTGGAAAGCACCAGCGAGCGAACCAGGCAAGTGGTCACATATCGGCCTTGGATTAGGGCCACTTTCTTCAGCGACAGCCGAGTTATAGAGTTTGAAAAATCCTTTCCCTTGGTCGATTTCAAAGCCGATTATTTCGAAACGGCCCCAGCCCCTCAAGCTCGCGCTTCTCAGATATTGCTCCATGACAGCTCTTCCAGAAAGGCCGGCCTCCTTTATTTGTGTCTGCGCCCATAAGGTGGCGCCTTCGTACCCTGCCTCATAGTAGACTTTCCTGGCTATCTCTGGACCGGCCAGTGCTTCGACCTGCTTCTTGATGGCTACGAAAAACCAGCGCGGCATGAGAAGCATATGCACTGTATCTAGCATTAAGCGATAATCTCCAGTCAGAATCAGTCTCCCTTGCAATTCCTCAAATGCTTCCATAACACTCCTCTTCTAGCACTTGTCTATTCAGCCCAGACATCTCGAAAAAGGCGGACCATATTTTCGCCCAGGATTTTTCTAATGTCAGATTCTGCGTAACCGCGAACGACCAACGCCTCCGTCACATTCGGGAAATCGGCTGCCCCCTGGATGCCCTGGGGATTCTTAAGTGGGTGTTCCAACTTAAAAAGTGCCGGCCCCTTCATGGACCTGCCCGTGAGCAGCCAGTCGAAAAATTCCTTGGGCTGGCCCTCTGTAAAATCGGTGCCAACGGCTAAATGGTCAATACCGACCATCTTCACGAGGTAATCGACAACATCGACAAAATCCTTGATCGTTGAGTTATTTCCCGCCGGCAGAAAGGCCGGGAATACAGTGGCTCCGATGACCCCACCCTTTTTGACAAGGGCCTTGATCGCATCATCGGTCTTATTTCGAGGATGATCACAAAGACTCTTTGGATTCGCATGCGTGAAAACAACGGGTTTTTTCGAGGCCTCAATAGCCTCCATCGTTGTTCGGTAACCGACGTGTGACAAATCGATCAGGATGCCCAAACGATTCATCTCCTCGATCATTTCCAACCCGAAACCGGTGAGCCCGGCATCGATTCTCTCCAGGCACCCCTGTCCCGCAAGGTTAGCCTCCATGTAGGCCAGCTGAATGATTCTCACCCCCAGTTCGCGGAAAATCCTCAGCAGTTTTAAATCATCCTCTATCGCTGAGGTATTCTGGAAGCCAAGAATGATGCCCGTCCTGCCGGTTTCTTTGGCCGTCTGAATATCCTTAGTCCTTCTGACCGGCATGATCAGCTCCGAGAATTTTTCGAATCTCTCATACCAAACTGCAAGGTTACGGATTGTCTCTCGGAAGTTCTCAAGAACTGAGGCGGTGCAATTCACAGCGGTGAGGCCGCCCCTTCTCATGTTGCGGAAGACCTCTTCACTCCAGTTGCTGATTTCGAGACAATCGACAACGATGGCTGCGTCATGTATTCTCCGGCTCTCGGAATCCATGATCAGAACCTCCTTTTGTTCTATATCCCTAAGTAAGATCTCTTGACTTGTTCGTTCTCAAGCAAGTTGCAAGCCTGATCGCTGAAGGCTATTTGCCCTGTCTCCAAGACATAGCCCCGATCGGATATGCACAATGCAAGCTCAGCGTTCTGCTCAACCAGCAAAACCGTTACTCCTTGGCTCCTAATGTTCGTTATAAATTGAGCCACCCCCTCAACAAGTTGAGGAGCCAGTCCCATAGACGGCTCGTCCAGGAGAAGAAGTCTTGGTTTGGCTACGAGTGCTCGGCCAAAAGCCAGCATTTGTTGTTCTCCCCCGCTGAGTGTCCCCGCCATTTGTCTTCGTCTCTGGCCAAGGACGGGAAACATCTCGTAGATCTTCTCGATATCAGTCAAGACTTCTTTCTTGTTCTTCCGGATCAAGCCTCCCATAAGAAGGCATTCGAAAACGCTTAGATTCTTGAAGACCTTTCTTCCTTCCGGTACCTGCACGACTCCTTTTCTTACCACCTGCTCAGGGCTTACCCTGTCAATCCTTTCATTCAGAAATTCGATCTCGCCGGAGGTAGGGGTTACGAGACCCGATATCGTATTGAGCATGGTCGTTTTCCCAGAGCCATTTGCGCCAATAAGACTCACGATGGATCCTTCGGGCACTTCAAGGGAAACCCCTTTGAGTACTTTGATAGGCCCATAAGAAACATGAAGATTTCTTACGCTCAGCATTCCCGCCTTGCCTTTCCCAGGTAAGCCTCAATCACTTTTTTGTTTACTTGGACTTCACGTGGCGTGCCTTCCGCGATGACCTGCCCGTAGTTGAGCACTGTGATCATCTCGCAGATGTCCATAACAATTTTCATATTGTGTTCTACGAGGAGGATCGTTATTCCTCTATCTCTTATTTTGCTTATTTGGCGCATCAGATCCACCGTTTCTGCCTGATTCATTCCTGCAGCCGGTTCATCCAGCAAGAGGAGTGACGGCTCTCCTGCTATGGCTCGTGCGACCTCAAGCCGTCTTTGATGACCGTAGGATATATTGCGTGCCAGTTCTTCTCCATAGGCTTCCAACCCTACAAAGCTCAGGGACTCTCGTGCTTTTTCTGCGATGAATTTTTCTTCCTCCTTTACCCACCTGGGCCGAAGAAAGGCCGCCAGAACTCCTGATTTGGTGAGCCGATGGCAGCCGATCATTGTGTTTTCCAAGACAGACATATCATAGAAAAGTTGAATCTCTTGAAACGTCCGTGCTATACCCAGCCGACTCACTTCCTCCGCCGATTTGTTTGTGATGTCTTGCTCGCCAAATGCAATACGGCCGCCGTTGAGGGGATAAATGCCGCTGATGACATTAAACAGAGTTGTCTTCCCGGACCCGTTCGGTCCGATGAGACCTCTGATTTGTCCCTTTTGAAGCTCCAGGCCAACCTTGCTCAAGGCTGTGAGGCCACCAAATATTTTACTCACCTGATCAATCCTGAGCAGAGCCATGCTTGCCCTCGCAGATTCTCAATCGTGCCTCAATTCCGTTGGCTATCCAACATGCAGGTCTGCGGGCTAAATCGGAAAGTCCTCCAGGCAGAAAGATCATGAAAGAAATAATGAGACTGCCATAGACAACCAGACGGTAGTCTGCCAGGAATCGAAGGTACTCGGGCAGCAGAATAACAACCAAAGACCCGACGATACCTCCCGGCATGGAACCGAGCCCCCCGATGACCACCATGGTCACCATTTCTACGGAAACACCGAACTTGAATGACTCAGGATTGATGTAAGAAACGTAGTGCGCATACAATGCCCCGGCCAAGCCTGCACACCCGCACCCGACGACAAAGGCCCTGGTTTTTTGATGAAATGCCCTTATCCCACTTACTACAGCAGCCAACTCGTTCTCTCTAACCGCCACCAGCGCCCGACCAAAGCGAGAGGATGTCAGGCGCCGGAGGAAGAAATACACAATCCCCAAAGTGACAGTTGCCAGAAAGTAGTATGCTTCATCGGAGGCAAATTCAAAGTTGCCTATTCTTGGAAAGGGTATCCCGTAAAGACCGTATGCGCCCTTTGTCAGCCATTTCCAGTTAATCATGAGCAGAAAACCGATTTCACCCATGGCGAGGGTGCCGATGGCGAGGAAATGCCCGCGGAGTCGAAGAGTAGGGGCGACGATCCAGCCTGCAACGCCTGCCGCCCCGGCAGCCAGAGGCATTGTGATGTAGAATGGCAAATGATAGTGCATGGAGAGAAGGGCGGATGTGTAAGCGCCTATTCCGTAGAAGGCCGCATGCCCAAACGAAAACTGGCCCGTGTAACCCACAATGAGCTGCAGCCCCAAAACGGCTATCCCCAGAATAACAGCCATATTGAGAATGCGCACGGTGTAGGTCCCGCACACTAACGGCAAGAATACCCATAAGCAGATCAAGAGGATTCCGCAGGTCGGTTTTAGCCATGGCGCAGAAAAAGACTTGAAAAGATCAACTTTCTTTGTAACCACGACCTTTGATTGTTCTGTTATGGAACGACCAGCAGGAATCTTTGGCCGGAAAAAAAACATGAGAATGGACAAGAGAATTCCATACATGATCACATTCTTGTATGTAGAGGAGACCAAACCTGCTGCAAGGGTCTCCACCACTCCGAGAATCAAGCCTCCAAACATGGTTCCCACCACCCCAAATCCCCCCATCGCTGCAGCAGCAAAGGCCTTCACCAGAACGCTGTGCCCAAGACCGAAGGAAGCGAAGAAAAGAGGCGCGATGAGAACACCAGCTCCTCCACCCAGAGCGGCACTAATCCCGAAGGTTAAAGCTACATTTGTTCGGCGATTAACCCCGTATAAGGCTGCTGTGGCATGGTCCAGGGAAGCCGCACGCCAGGAAATGCCGGTCATCGTCTTCTGAAAAAAAAGGTGCAAACCAAGCATCGAAGCAAATCCCAGCCCCAGGATCCACAAGTTAAGCCGTTGAACCGCAATGCCAAAGACGTCGACATAAGGAGAAGAAGAGATTTCAGGATAGGGGACGGGTTCTCGACCCCAAATAATGATAGCCACAGCCTGGAGGGCTATGGAAATGCCTAGTGTCGCGATGAGGAGATTCAGGAGCGGTGCTTTACGGTCCAAGATAGGGCGCAACATAAACCGCTCCATCAAAACGCCAAAAAGACCTGTAACGATTAAGGCCACCACGAAGACGGCGAAGAAGGGCAGGTGCAAAACGGAAATGGCGCTGAGACCTATGAAAGCCCCCAGCATGACCATTTCGCCCTGCGCAAAATTGATGAGTTCCGTGGCTCTCAAGGTGAGCGCAAAACCCAATCCGACCAGGCTGTAGACGCAACCTACCGTCAGACCGCCCAAAACGAGCTGTACAAAGGTGACCAAATCCATTTTTAAGACTACCTTATGGCATTCCCAGCCGTTTAGCGCTCAAGAATAACCTTCTTTCCACCTTTGATCTGAACTTTATACAGGCTGAAGTTCGCATTACCCTCTTTGTCAAAGTACCATTCACCTAAGATACCTTTATATCCATTTCCTGGTTTGAAGCTTGCTGCATGATCCCGTATTGCCTGAGGATTCATCTTTCCACTGTTGGTAACCGCATCATAGATAATTCCAACGGTGTCGTACATCTCAGCCACCCACCCGTCAGGGTCACGGTTGTATTGGCCCCTAAATTTCTTTACAAACTCCTGAATCTTAGGATCAGGATCAGCAGGCGTGAAAGGCTCAACGATCACCGCCCCTTCCACGGCCTCACCCCCGAGTTCGATAAACTTCGGGTGGGCATTCCCTGTGTCCCCCAGCAGTTGTAACCCCAGACCAAACTGTTTGGCCTGTTTTGCAATAAGTGCGGATGCAGCATAGCTTCCTGTCGAATACAATACGGTGGCTCCTGAACTCTTCACCTTCGTAAGCTGGCCTGAGAAATCCTTGTCCTCCACTGGGTAACTTTCATAGGCTGCAGGCTGAAGCCCCATGTTCTCTAGGGCCTTCTTGAAGCCTTCAGCCATGGATGCACCGTATTCGTCGTTGGAGTAAAGCACGGCTATTTTTTTGTGCCCCAGTTTCTTTGTAGCATATTCAGCGAGGGTTCTTGTCTGACTAGGTGCAGCTACAGCGACGCGGAAGACCCATTCCGATCCCTGTTTGGTAATTGCTGTTCCAACACCAAAGGTGAACTGGGGGACTTTGTAACGCTTTGTAATCGGCACCATCGCGAGAGCACATGGACTGTTAACCGCCCCAAGAACCGCGACCACCTTGCTCTGAGTGATGACTTTAACGGTTGCGTTGACGGACTGATCGCAGTTGCTTGCATCGTCCTCAACTAGTAACTCAATCTTGTACTTTCCTCCTGAAGCGTTCAACTCTTTTGCCTTCATTTCTGCCCCATAGAGCTGGCTCTGGCCTCCCGAAGCAAACTGCCCCGTCAATGGCCCTACGACGCCTACCTTGATAACATCTAGCGCTGCAGCAGCCTGCATCATACTCAAAGTTACAAGCGTCACCATGCCCAATAGCAAAATCACATTCCTCTTCATAACAGCACCTCCTCGTATAATGTATTTGTCAGGCTGTCTAAAAACCTTTTCTGCCGGAAGCTAAATCACCGGCAATCGATTCTCTCTGGCACCTTAACCGCACCTCAAACCGTTATCCCTTGAAAGCTATCACCCCCTTTCGGCTACTTCTGTCCACTTCTGGGACGGACTTTACACGACTACCCCGACCAATAGCAATTTGTCCTCTCTGTATCCCGGCATAGCCTCTTCGATCAGCTTGCTATACCTCCCAGGCAAAGTGATCGTGCCCTGGAGCACTTTCTTCACGATCTTCTTCACATTGTGCACCAAACACATTAGCAAACTCCCCTTGCACCTCCGCCCAACCCCACAAGTCCATTGATAGCTTCCTGCGATCCCACTTCAGCTGCCCCAGATTCTTGACGCGTGATTGCTTTTGTGCCACCGGCACTCCTCCAAAAGAGAGTGTCAGTGTCAGAAAACACTAAAATAGCACCAGCGCCATTCGAAGTGCTACGAATAAACCAAGCGTCCGTTCATGCGTCCGTGTCGAGAGTCACGCCGCTTATTTCTTCTTGAAATACTCGCTCGTGGAGCTGATCGTCACCGGCTTGCTGTCCCGGATCTGACCGATGTAGACCGGCGTGTCGAAGCTCCCGTCGGGAAGGATCGAAATCGTCCCCCAGACCCTCGAGTCGAAGTTCTTCATCGAGTTGATGTAATCCTTTATCCGGACCCTCTCCTCTTTCAGCTTCGTCGGATCGCCCGTCGCGCCCGTCTTCTCGATGGCATCTTTGATGATGTACGTCGCAACATAGAACGCGTCGCCCCACATCAGCTTCGTCGCCTTTTCCTGACCTTTCTGCTTCCGCAGCCCCTCCAGGAGTTTCTGGTTCTCCGGGTAGGGATAGTTGATCGTCGTGAGGCCAACATAGGCACCGTCGAGAACGTTCCCAGACTCCGCGGACATCGAGTAGAGTTCGGGAGCATCCGCCGACTCGTGAATGAAGATCCTCTCCTTTTTGGTAAATCCGCGCTTTTGCAGCTCGGAGGCGATCCGAACCGTGTCGGCGGGAAAGAGGCGGGTCACGATCCCGTCCGGCTCGGACTTCAAGGTCCGAATGACAACGGAGGAGACGTCCACCGCCACCGAGGCCACATCGATGTTGTCGAGAACGGTGATCCCCCGCTTCTCGAGAAATTCCTTCTGGAACACGCCGCGGGCCTTCCACTGGGCGATCGTGGGGACACCCATCATGACGACCTTCTTGATCCCGGGGTTCCGGTCGATCCAGGTGTTCATTATGAAGTCGGCATCCCGCCTGTTGGAGAACATGAGGGCAACCGCCCACGGCCTTGCCGGCTCAATGGTCTCGACGCCGGCGGCGACCGGGAGGCACATGACCTGCTCCCTTGCGGCGATGGGGGCGCACACCTGGGTGTCCAGGCTCGTCATCGGCCCAAGGATCACCAGGCTTTTCTCGATGGCCTTCTTCATGCAGGAGGCTGCGCGCGTCGGGTCCATGGCCGTATCGCAGTCCTTCATCACGATCGGTTTTCCGGCGATCCCTCCGGACGCGTTGATCTCCGCGACGGCTGCCTTTTGAAAGTAATCGCAAAGGGCGCCGTATCCGGCACCGACACCTGTCCACGTGTTCAGAAACGGGATCTCCCACTTGTCAACAACCGGAGCAGCGTATAGCTGACCCCAACAAAATGTCAATGACACCGTTAGAACCATTATCACCACCATTCTGTATTTGCTCATTGTTGTCCCCTCCTTTATATTTTGAATTGATCTATTAGGCTTTTCTAAATCTAAACGTTCGCCCAAGAGCTGAAATGAGAGTTTTATCAATGACTCCCTTTGGCCTGAAAAGAAGAAAGATGATGATGATCGCTCCAAAAACAACATTACGAAACTCAGCAATGGCCTTTGGGAAAAACTCCGGTATGAGCCATAGAATCGGAGCAAAAATTAGCGTCCCCCATGGGGTATCGCGGCCACCCACGAAGACAATGGTGTAGCAATAGAGGAGTTGTCCGAAGCCGAAAATTTCCGGGTGGACCGTTCCCAGATTAAACGTATAGATCACTCCGGCCAAACCACCCATGGTTCCTGAGACGATTTGAAGTACCACACTCATTTTGGTGATATCCACCCCCATGGCAGAAGCCATATCACGATCGCGCTCCACCGCCTCCATGGCTCTTCCCCAGCGTGATTTGTCCAATCGGTTTAAGAAGACCACGCACACCACGATGGAGACGGCGCAAACAATCAATATGTTCTCTATTCCCGGGATACCGCTCATACCGATCACCCCGCCCAAAAATTCAAGGTTCCGAAAGGTGGTTTGGACGATAAAAATAAGGGCAATCGTGACGACTGCCATCTGAAACATGGTAAGGGGCGCCAAGATGAAAGAAAGGCCGAAAGAACAAATCCCACTGAAGAGGACCCCACCCACAAAACCAATAGGAACAGGCCAACCCAACACCTTCGTCACGTAGGCAGCGAAATACCCGCTCAAAGCTGCACAGAAAACAGGGCCATTAAAAAGCTGTCCACCCCGCAATGGCAGGTAAAAAGCCCATGAGAGGAGTATAAAGACAGTGACAGTGACTAAAAGGTTCTCTGCGTAAATCGGTAACATACTCCCTCGTCTACACCATTGCATCGATGTTTGTAAGTTCTATCGAGCACCACCTATGATCCCACCAGGCCTGAGGATGATGATAATCATGATGCACCCCATGGCGATGGCATCTGCCCAATCCCCGATAAAGTATCCCCTCACCAAACATTCAATAATCCCCAAAATGTATCCGCCAACCACACCCCCCTTTAAACTTCCCATGCCACCCAATAACATTACGGCCATTCCTTTAAACGTGACATGAGCACCCAGCTCCGGTGAAGCAACACCGATGGTGACGATAAAGAGAGCGGCTGTAACTCCCGACATCAATCCAGCAATGATAAAACTAATACTGGTCGCTTTCTGGAGAGGGATCCCCAGAAGCCGTGCAACCTGGATATTGTAAGAAATAGCCCTTAAGGCTTTTCCTTGTTTGGTTTTGAATAAGAAATAGTAAAGGCTTACGAGGAGCGCTAAAGTGGCTAAAATGACATAGACATCTGCTGCGGCGATCTTGATCAGACCAAAGGATGCCTCCCCGCCGCCTCCCACGACCGATGGAGGAAATGCGATCGGTAGTCCCGCATTAAGAAAATGCGCCATAATCTCTGTCAATATCATCCCGACGGCGATGGTCATGACCAGTGTTTCGACGACAAGGCGCTTCTCCCTCAGGCCACGTAATAGTGGCTCCACCAATAGGGTGAGAATCACTGAACTCCCCAAGGCTCCAAAAAAGGCCAGTAAATAGTTTCCGCTCAGTTTCAGAATCAACCAGCACAGGTACATGGAGATGACGACGATCTCACCATAGGCGAACAGGATCACATCTGAAACGACCAATAATAAATTCATCCCAATAGCGATGAGACTGTAGATTGATCCCGAAACAAGTCCGGCCTCCAAATAAGCAATTAATGCTTCCATCAATGACTACCTGCGGACGTTCTACCCGCCCAAATAGGCTTTGCTAACCATCTCATTGTGGATCAGGTCTTGGCTCGGTCCTTCCAAAATGATACGCCCTTTCTCAAAAACATATCCTCTGTCCGCAATTTGCGTGGCTTTTCTGGCATTTTGTTCTGCTAAAAGAATCGTGTGGCCGCTTTTCTTCAATCCTGCGATGATTTCGAAGACCTGATGAACAAGGATAGGAGCTAACCCCAGAGAGGGCTCATCCATCATAATCAAGACGGGGTCGGCCATTAAGGCCCGGCCAATCGCTAGTATCTGTTGCTGGCCGCCACTTAGAAGGCCTGCTTTTTGGTGTTTCCGTTCCCTTAGAATTGGAAATTGTTCGAAAACCTGTTCCATGCTCACCAAGACACCTTCCCGGCGATGATAGGCCCCAAGCTCAAGGTTCTCCATAACCGTCATTTCCATGACAATGCCCCGTCCCTCCGGGACAAGGACAATGCCGGAAGCAACAATCCTATCGACCGTCGTCCAAGTAATATCCTGCCCCAAAAAGGAGATCGAACCTCGGCTGGGCCTCTGAATGCCTAATATTCCTTTAACGAGAGTTGATTTCCCCGCGCCATTCGCTCCAATCAAGGTGACAATTTCTCCTTTTTCAACTTTCAAATTTATCTCTCTTATGGCGATGATATTGCCATAAGAGATCGAGAGATCTTTGACCCTGAGTAAGAACGAATTATTCTTTTCCAAGGTAAACCTCTAGAACTTTTGCATCTTTTTGTACTTCTTCTGGAAGACCCTCGGCAATTTTGTTACCAAAACTGAGGCATGTCACCATGTCCGAGATCTCCATGATCAGCCTCATATCATGGGCAATGACAATCGTCGTCACACCCGAATCTCTGATTTTCTTGATGGCCTCTTGCACGGATTTCGACTCTGATGGGCCCATTCCTGCTGTCGGTTCATCCAAGAGCAAAAGCTTCGGGTCACTCACCAATGCCCGGCTTATTTGGACCAGTTGTTCTTCAACCCAAGATAGCTCACTCGCCATTCGCTCGGCAGAACCTCTTAACCCCATAGACTCAAGGACCTCTAAGGATCTTTGTCGAATCTCTTGCTCTTGGCGGGAGAGGGTGAACGGAACTCGAAGAAAGGTACCCCAGACATCGAATTCATGTCTGCAGTGTTGGCCCAGCATGACGTTTTCAAGACACGTCATTTCAGGCAATATCTTAGGTATTTGAAATGTCCGCGCAATACCTTTCTTATTAATGAGATGGGGGCTGAGGTTCGTAATTTCCTCGCTACTAAAAAAGATTTTCCCATTTGTTACAGGAAGCAGGCCGGTGACCAGGTTGATGAAGGTCGTTTTGCCTGACCCGTTTGGGCCAATGAGACCAAGAATTTGCCCTTGTTCTACAGCGATGTCGAACTTTTCGAGGGCTATCACCCCTTCAAAGTGCTTACTGAGTCCCCGCGCCGACAGAATACTCATAAGGTTACTTGGCTCCCATTTCCCCGTCTCTTTCCCGAAGATACAAAGTACTGTTGATCCTGGAAGTGATCGGCAAACTCACCGTAGGAGGCAAAGTTGATGAGCCCCTTCACCTCTAAGGGGTCCATTTTCAGGTCGTTGTCCTCCAGCATATTCTTGAAGGCGATCATGACCAATTCTTCGAGTTTGTAATAGGGAAATACTTTCGATAGGCTGTTGTCCCCCCAGCCACGATGAACACCCGACGGTTCCATTTTGGAATCCTTAGATTCCCTTCCTTGAATCTGATCATTCCAAACCTCCCTCGATGCGTAGTATGTCCTGCACCCTTTAGGGCGCAAGATGGCGTTAAACTCTATGCTGTTCACGATGGATCGCCATGCATGAATAGTCAAAGTTCAATTCTTTCCAATCTACTCCAGCGCTTGCCATCGCTCCTCCACTTGCCTTTGTATTTTCTCCATATCTTCTCTTGTTAAATGTGCAAACCTTCCCTGAGTTTTTAAGTAATCTTCAACAGGCCGGCGAACCTTAGGACGATACGTTATCTGATATTGGTCATAAATTACCTCATAGAGAATCCACAAGCCACATTCCACAGCCAAACGAGATACCTCAATGGTCTTTCTCTCTGGAAACCGCCATCCTGTTGGGCACGGGGAGTGGACGTGAATGTATTTGAATCCACATCCCATATCTCGCCCCTTTTCGAGTTTCTTCACATAATCCTCTGGAAATGCCATTGATGCTGTGGCTACATAAGGGATATGGTGGGCTACCATGATCTCCGGTAGATCTTTCTTTTTCTCTGTCTTTCCCTTCAAGGTGGAGGTCGTCCAACTGCCAAGAGGTGTGCAGCTACTGCGCTGAATGCCTGTATTCATGTAAGCTTCGTTATCGAAGCAGATGAAGATCCCATCGTCATTCCGCTCAGCAGCCCCTGATAAACATGCCATTCCAATGTCTGCCGCAGATCCATCGCCAGAGATTGCATAAATATGAATTGGCTCGTAGGTTTTTAATCTCCCTTTACGTTTCAAAACCTTTAGGGCAGCACTCACCCCGGTAATCCCAGCAGGAGCGGTTGACATGGAAAGGTATAGTGAAGGGGTGGTCAGAGCGGATGGATAGACATGTGAAGGGAGAGCCAGACATGATGCGCTCACCGTACAAATCGAATTTTTCCCCAAAACCTTTCCGGTGAGACGCCAAAGGGTACCTCCTGGGCATCCTGGACAAAGAGGATGCCCCGACCTAAAAAATTCTTCTCTCGGCAGTCTTTCGGCTAATGCTCTCATGAAAGTCCTCTAACACCTATCCATTGAATAGGCTGGACGGTGGTCTCGGTTTTAACCATCCATAGAGTTTTTTCCGCTAAAACTTTCAATGCTTCATAAGTGACCTCTCGTCCACCGAGCCCTACGATATAGTTAATTATTTTAGGTTTAGGTTCATTCATATAGAGCGCTGACGAAAGCTCCGTATAGATAACTCCTCCTGAACCGATGGAGGCATCCCGCTCTATTACTGCAACCCCTTTCAAACGAGCAAGTAACGATTGAAGCACTTCTCGAGGGAATGGTCGAAAGAAGCGCAATTTAACAAACCCAATTAGAATCCCTTTCTCCCGCAAATCTCGTACCACCCTCCGCGCAGTGGAACTAATGCTTCCCAATGTCAGCAACACAACCTCTGCATCTTCTGTCCCAAAAGCTTCCAGCAAACCTCCATACCTTCGACCAAATATATTTTCAAAGTTCTGATCCACTTCTTGGATGACTAATTTTGCATTCTCCATGGCCACCTGTTGTTGGTATTTGTATTCCATGTAGTAGGCATCATCAGTTAAGATGGCCTGAACATGAGTTGGCCGTTCCGGATCGAGTAAGACGTGGTCAGGGCAATAGTCAGAAAGAAACTGATCAACCTTTTGTTGATCCAAAAATGTAACAGGCTCCATACAATGAGAAATGATGATACCCTCGTAACAGATCGCAACAGGCAGAAGAACTCGTTTATCTTCTGCAATCTTGTAAGCCTGAATGACCATATCCATAATCTCTTGTGCATTCTCAGCATAAAGCTGAATCCAAGAAGCATCTCTAATATCCAAAGAATCCTGAAGGTCTCCGAGAAGGCTGTTGGGAGCACCAAGCGAACGATTAACGATACACATCACGATCGGAAGACGCATCCCGGATGCCACGAAAAGCATTTCATGCATATAGACAAGACCTTGAGCCGATGAAGCCGTAAAACTTCTTGCTCCCATGGCTTCAGCCGCTATTGCAACAGCCATGGCTGTGTGTTCAGATTCGACAGGGACAAATTCTGCATCCAGCTCTCCACTATTGATAAATTCAATAATCTTCTCCATGAGCGATGTCTGAGGGGTAATAGGGTAAACCGGGATTACCTCCGCACGAGCGTATTTCACGCCATGGGCCGCCGCATAATTGCCCGTTACCATCCCTCTATCCATCTTCTTTACTCCTCCAGTTCGATTTCCATATCAATTGCCCCAACGGGGCACTCATTTTGACAAATCCCACACCCCTTGCAATAATCGTACTCAATCACGTTTTTTCCTTCGTCAACATTCTTGTGAACTACCCCATCGGGACAGAAGATGTAACAGTTCTCGCAAAGCATGCAGCATCCACAATGAAAACAACGACCTGCCGCTTCTAATGCCTGATTTTCGCCAAACCCTAGATTAACTTCGTAAAAATGAGAATCTCGATTATCCATCTGGAGTTTCGATAATAGCGGCCTGGGTTGAGGGTAGAAATACGCGGTATTGATATCTGCAAAAGATACTCCTCTGAAGGCAGTCTGACTTTGATGGTTAAGATAGACCCTCATCGAAATAGGTCCATTCTGCCCGATTGGAACAGAATCAGGGAAATCCTCTGCTTTTTTACCTTTTAAATAGAGGTCAATAGAAATGGCCCCAAGTTTTCCTGATGCGATAGCGTGCACCACCGTCTTCTGTTGGGAAATCATATCCCCCCCCGCAAAAAAACCCGGTTCTTCTATCGAGGAGATTGGACTTATAGGGATCTCGTCTCCGGCCTTTTCCCATTTAGGGGGTAAATAAGATCGATCCACCTCCTCCCCAATGGCATAAATCACTGCGTCTACATCGATTGTAAAATTAGATCCCCCTAATACAACAATTCTACTTCTGCCATCACCCTCAGATTTTAGAATGGTTCGCTGGCATTCAAGACCCTTGACTCTCCCCTTTTCAGTGTGGATGTTGATGGGAACAGTTAAAAATTGGATGGGAATTCTCTCTTCTTCCGCCTCTCGAACCTCATCTTTAAAGGCTGGCATTTCTTTTCGGTCTCTTCGATAGAGAATAACGGGTTTACTCCCGAGGCGAGATACCACTCGGGCAACATCGATTGCCGTGTTTCCTCCTCCAATGATGGCTATCTTTTCACCCAGAGAAATAGATCCGCCCATATTCACTTTTCGGAGAAAATCAATTCCCGAAAATACCCCTTCCGCCTCTTCACCGGGGATATGAAGCTTTGTACTCTTATGGTTTCCAATGGCTACGAAGACAGCATCGTAACCCTGAATAACTTCCCATGTAACATCTTTACCGACCACAGCAGGAGCAACCGTTTTTACGCCATTGTTCAGAGCACCTTGAATCTCCCGATTCAACACATCCCGCGGAAGACGGTAAGCGGGAATACCTATCCTCAACATCCCCCCCAACAATTGCATGGCCTCATATAAAGTAACCTGGTAACCCATTCGTCCAAGAAAGTAAGCACAGCTTAAACCTGCAGGCCCACCTCCTATGACAGCAACGCGTCTGGAGGATGGATCCGGGCTCTTCCCATGACCTTGGAGGTTTTCATTCACTCTATCCGAGACAAATCTTTCGAGGGCATTGATATCGGTTGGCTCATCAAACTCACCCCTGAGGCAATTTGCCTCACAAGGGTGATAACAAACTCTGCCACAGATCCCAGGAAATGGGTTCTCCTCTTTAATCAATTTCAAGGCTTCTTCGTACTCTTTTTGGCTTATTAGCCCGATCACTTCCCGGATCGGTATCCCGAGAGGACATCCCATCTGGCAAGGTGGAACCCTCTCCACGAGCAAAGGCCGAGTATATCGCCATTGGCCTGTGCGTCTAAGATAGGAATCTGCGCCAATGATGACAGATCCAATTGGAACCTCTAAATATGAAAAGAGTTCGTCTGAATTCGGTCCCAAGGCATTCTTTTCAATCCTCATTCAGACACCTCACCTGTCCGTATCCCAATTCCAAGGCCCTTCGGTTTGAATCCAATTGAGAGGGTCGAAAGAATTTTTCGAGAACGCTAAAGAGAGAATTCAATTTGATTTCTTCCGTCATCGCCGCAAACGATCCTAAGAGAATCACACTTGTAATCGGGATTGACGTGGGACCGTAAACGAGAGCTGATATAGAAGAAGCATCCACACTAAAGACCTTCTTCACTTCTTGCCGAAGCTCCCGCTTGATGATCTCCGGAGGTTTCTTGGAATTGACCAATAAAAATCCGCCTTTTTTCAACGATTCAAGAGGATTGGAGATCTGCAATAGTTTTGAATCGAGGACCACAATGCCGTCTGCCTGAAAAATCTTGCCCCGAATCTCAATCGGTTCATCATCAATTCGAAGAAAGGCAACAAGAGGTGCCCCTCTTCTTTCCATCCCAAATTTGGGAAAGGTCTGAGAATAGTGCCCCTCACTGAATGCTGCTGTAGCAAGGATTTGAGCTGCAGTCACGGCCCCCTGGCCGCCCCGTCCATAAAAACAGAATTCTCTAACCATGATATGACCTTTTTCATACTAATCGCAGGTTATTAAATGTTCACATTCTATCAGCGATCGAGTTTTCCAGCTCTATAAGCAGATATAAATTGGCTACAGTATTCGTCCCTTCCTAAAAGAGCTTCAGTTGTAATTAGATTTGCCATAATTTTTTTATCAAGAGGATCCAAAATCACTGCTTTAAGTCCTCTCACCATTGCTGCCACTAGGAATATCTGATTAATCACTCTCCTTGAAGGGAGCCCATATGAAATATTGCTCAGCCCACATATCGTATTTACGCTTGGAAAAGATGTTAAAATCCTTTCCAACGTTTCCAAGACTGCAATGCCACTGTTTGGGTCCGCACTGATAGGCATAACCAAGGGATCGAGAAAGATATCCTCCGGAGATATCCCATCGTGGATTAGCTTCTCAATCAATCGCGATGCGATTTGAAACCTCTCCTCAGAGGACATCGGCATTCTACCATCAGTCATGCAAAGGGCCGCAACCTGAGGTCGAAACTCTTTAATGATTGGTATCATCTTCTTATAACGATCGGCCTCATCCGTGATCGAGTTGACCATGGCTCGTCCCTTGTGAATGGATAGACCTTCAGCAAGAGCGCTGGCATCCGGACTGTCAATACAAAGAGGAACCTCGCCAGACTCTTGGATTGTCTGTATTAACCATTTTAAGTATCCCGCCTCTTTACCGACAAAAACACCAGCGTTCACATCGATTAAATGAGCACCCGCTTCCTTCTGCCTTAGAGCTTCTTCTTTGATCAAATCAGTATCATGAGCTTCAATAGCCATCGCAATTGACTTTCTGCTCGCATTTATTCTTTCACCAACAATAAGCATTCCTCACCTTTTGTGTAATTCTTATATTGCCCCTTCCCTTAAATATTTCATTGTCTGCTTCCCATCTAATTCTTCAATCCCTAATTCTTCGAGAGAAACTCCTTCTTTGAGGAAATCACGTTTACAGATCACAGATCCCAACCTTATCATCGATTCTATGATAGGAGTCTCTACACCAAATTTTCTTGCTAAGTGATAGCGCACGACTGCTCCCACAGGTATGTCTTCAGTGAAGTATCTGTGTTCAACAGAATCAGGCCCGACTACAGGTGGTATGACAACATCCCCAAATGGAATCCAGAACTCCACCCCCCCCATGACGCTAACCTTCGAGAAGAAATGTTCCTCTCGATACTCAACCATCTTTATTCCCATAGCATCTGCAATTTTCTTTTCCTCTTTATAAAAGGCCAACTGGACATTGGAAACACCAGGACTCATCCCATATTTATACATGGAGTATTGGCCCTTCGGAATACCCAAAATTCCCTCCATCTCAGATACCTCCATGGCGCCCACATTAAGAATGGAGCCAGGAACGTGAACAACTGGATTAGGATTGGATAGGTCAACTCCGAAGATTGTATCTCCCCTTTTAAGTTCAATAGTGCCATCAAACACGGGGAGACCTTTCATAATCTGAAAGAATTTATCCCCATCTTTACTGGGTAAGGCATCACAGAGAATCTCCCGTATTCTGCAAATACAATCGGCCTTACCAGGCTTGGTTAGCCTCACCGCATATGGCATGGAACTCCATCCGCCGATAAGAACATCCGCATTGCACCCTTTCTGACGCATCATGTTCCGGAGCACCAGGGACCCGAAATTGTCCGGGAAGATGCTGACCACCTGCCCGTCTTCAAGGTGTGGAATTATTTTCTCAAAGAATGGCTTATGGCCAGTGGATGGAATCGCCAATATCACTAACCCAGCTCCTCTGAGTGCCTCGGAAATCTCTGTGGTCACCACATCGACCTTAGCCACACCAGCTCTTCTAAACCACTTGAAATTAAGCTGTTTCCCTCCAAGCTCTATCTCATGGGTTTTTAGAACTTCTCCGAGAGTCTCCGGAGCAAGCTCTGGCAATTCATACAATCGAACCCTATATCCTGCAAGAGTCAATTCCGCAGCAAAGGTCTGAGCACAGGCACCTCCTCCGAGAACGGCAATTGGCTTTTCTAATATCTTCATCTTATCATTTACCTCCTTGGTCAGTTGCCCTGAATTTTATTCATATAAAACCAGTAAAGGGACGCCTTACTATGCCAGTATAGATCCAATTTATTAAAGTGGAGAAATCGAAGACGGGGAGCTTAACAGCATTATGGATAGCCCAGGCGTAAGGGGGCATATCGCTGCACTCCAATAATATTGCGCCAATATCCGGGTTATATGTTACGAATTTTTCTGTAAGACCCACTAATTGTTCTTCCATCTTATGACTGTTAAAATGACCGGTACACTGAATAATATTCTGAAACTCAGGCAAGTCCTGAGCGCCGGTAATGACGATATCAGATAAATTGTCAACTCCACATTGACTGAGTAGCTTCGGTGTCAAAGATTCCTCCACACCACAAATGATACCAACTTTCTGTTTGGGCTTAAGCCCCCTTCTTATCATGTGCACCTGTAAAAGACTGGAGAGATAGACAGGAACATCTAACGTGGCGGCGGCCTCCTTTTGAAAATTACCAAAATATCCACAAGCACCTACGATTGCTCGAACGCCCTGTTTTTCTAATTCCTTTCCCCCTTCAATAATCAAATCCAGCAAGGAAGGGTCCGCACTTAGAATTTGAGGTACAGTAGTTCCTTCCAATATTTTAAAGAGTACAGGAAAATTATAAGTACTCGCATTGGCCACATTTCCTGGCAAATAGGGATACCAGAGATCAAGTACAAGAATTCCAATCGCATTGCCAGCGATTGATTGCCCTTTTGGCATTGAGATTTGAATATCAGGCTGCTCCGGCCCAGGAATGAATCCGTATGTCATAATAAGCGCCTCCTTGTAATTAAAATATTACAATTTATCGCTTTTCACACCCCTTTCTGTTATCAATTTTCATCTAATTTTGGATATTCGTGCTTCAGGCCCACACGGTCAAACCAGGTCTTTTCAACCTTTTTGAGCTCTCTAACCAAATCTTCAGGAAGCGGTTTGGGTCTATACGTTTCCAATGTCTTAATCGTCTCTTGATTGAGTTGTTCTTCACAATCCTTGACCCCTACCGTTTTTGACATGCTTCGATCAAATATTTTAGGCACCCAGAATTTACGAAAATGCTTAAATGTATGTTGTTCTGAAAGAAATGAGTTTCTTGGCCCTACACGTTCGATAAGATTGAGAGGAAGAGTTTCATCGTTGACTTCTATGCCACCCATTAAAACCTTGACCATATCAATAATTTCGTTCCCGAGGACCATCATTTCGGTAGATATGATACTCGCATGATACAATAGCCCTACATCATGAACAAAATCTGCCCCGGAAAGGGCTGATATAAGTATCTGGTATGTAGCCTCTGCTGCAGCTTGAGCACCAATAATTTCAGCATCTGTGCAACCTGCTGTACCAAGAATTGGAAGCTTATAGTAGTGACTTATTTCGGTCAGGGCTCCTATCAGGAGGGTCAATTCTGGAGCTCCGTAGGGATAAATCGTTGTTTTCATATCCATGATATTTGGCATGGCACCGAAGATAACAGGTGCTCCAGGATATTTAAGCTGAAGCACAACCAATTGTGCTAATACTTCAGCACTTGCAATGGCCAAAACCCCTCCAAATGTAGCTGGAGAGGTTGCACCGGCCATTGGCATACTATAGACAAAATTTGGAATTCCTTTTTCAGCACACAAAAGGCTCTTCTCCATCGCATCCTTTCCCTGGATGAGGGGACTTACTGGTTCGGATGAACCGATAAAAAACGGCTTCCTTCGTAATTGTTTTTCTCCTCCTGCCACCATCGAGCAAAGGTCTATCATTTCTCTCAGACTTGAAACATCGTTGATGCAACATGCCACCGGTTTTGAGCTATTTAGTATCGCCTGGAGGAGAGAGATTTTATCTGTGATTTCCCCAGGTAGAGTCGGATGGGAAGAGGCAGTAAGCATCCATTCGATATTCGGTAAGGCATCAATTAATCGAGCTGCATTCCCAATATCCTCAACATAACATTGCCGTCGCTTTTTTGTATAAGGGTCTAGAATCTCAGGACAATCAGTAACAGCCCCGAAGTGAGCCCCGGTTTTTCCATTTAGGACGATTGCTGGTTCCCCGTCTCGGGTATATAAAGTAATCATTTTAGGAGCTGTTCTCAGGGCTTGTTCTACTAAAAATGAAGGAATCTTTACTCTATTGACATTAGATATATCAGCGCCTGCATCGCCCAATATTTCGGTTGCCTCCTGACACTCGAAAGCCACCCCTGTTCTTTCTAAGATTTGGAGAGCTCCAAAATGCAATTCCTCAATTTGGTTATCGGATAAGATTCGAAATTGGGGACTATTATATTGAATATAATTTGAGCGCATAATGACCTCCATTATGGTTTTGAAATCGCCTTTCTCACCCACTCCACAGCCGAACCCGCCTCCGGAGCATAGCCGTCTGCTCCTATCGATGTCGCAAATTGGTTAGTGACAGGAGCACCTCCAACAATGATTTTTACTTTTTCCCGTAATCCCTTCTCCTTCAACAAGTTAATCGTCTTCCGCATATTAGGCATTGTAGTGGTTAATAATGCTGACATTCCAAGGATGTCAGGCTTATGTTTTTCAACGGCTTCGCAAAATGCCTCACCCTTAATATCAACACCAAGGTCTATGACCTCGAATCCATTACCTTCTAAAAGGAAACAAACTATTCTCTTTCCTAAATCATGGATATCTCCTTCCACTGTGCCTATAACAATTCTTCCCGTGACTTTCTTCTTTGAGTCAGATAGCAATGGCTTCACAATACCAAGCCCTTTATGCATTGCTTGAGCACATTTTAAAACTTCTGGGAGAAATAGTTCTCCCGCTCCAAACCGCTTACCTACAACACTCATGCCTCCGATAAGCCCTTTTTCAAGAATATCCTGTGCATCAGTCCCCCCATTGAGCGCCTTATTGATCTCACATTCGACTACATCCGCATCTCCCTTCATAATGCCTTCAGTCAAAACCTCATATGAAAACATATCAATCCACCTCCTCTATATTTTTATTCATTCAGTCTCCGGTTTGAAAATGTAACGCCTCACTCCCTCTCCTCAATTGCAGTTCATTTAATTAATTTGGACGAACGTTTGGTCCAAAATGATCTTCATTATTAAGTATCTGGGTGACAAGCTTTGCTGCTCCCTCCAATTTCCTTTGGCCCTATCTCAAATCCTCAGCTTCGTTAGCGAGCTGAAAAAATTACAGAAGGAGACTGGGAAATGCCTTATACCTCTCTTCCAAGGTCTTCAGAGCAGATTCATAATTCTCGTTCAAACGGGTTATTGCCAACGAAATATCTTTTTCTTTCAAAGCCTCGACGATCCTCCTGTGTTCCTCAATAGACCTCCCCGCTCTCTCATTGTCCTGAACAACAATTAATCCGATCATTCTATAAAGATCATGCGTATTTTTGATAATCTTAAAAAACAATTTACTAATCCCACTCTGGACTAATGTCTCATGGAACTTCTCATCCAACTCCAAATACTTAACTATATCCTCAGGCATTCTTAAAGAATCTGCATCGGGAATCAATTTAATCAAATTCTCAATGGTCTTATCATCAATAACTCCTGCCATCTCAAGAGAAACTCTTTCGAGAGCCCCGCGAATCTTTAAAATTTCAATAGCCTCCTTCCATGTTAAATGAACTTTAAAAGCTCCCCTGTTAGAATTGATGATGACCAAACCCTCCTGTTCCAGACGACTTAATGCCGTCTTGATTGGAGTCCGGCTGACTCCAATCCCCTCAGCAAGCCTTTCTTCATAGAGACGTGTTCCCGGTGGAACATCCGGACTAATTACATAGTTCTTGAGTATTTCATAGACTCTGGATTGTAAGCTATTATCTTTTTTTATTTTCTTAATCTTGACCATAATATTGATATTTTGATTGATTTTATTTAATTTTTCTATTAAAAAATTAGGATTGTGTGCATTTGTATCCATATACAAGCACAAATTAAGAATCTTGTCAAGAAAAAAATTTTGACTGTTACGGAAGAATCATTTATGGACATAGAGATTAAATATTCGTCGTAGTAATGAGGGGGGGCCTGGGGGGGAGACTCATAACTTTGCCAGATTGTGGAAAACTTTTTAACCGACTGAAACGAGATCCGATTTATTCGTTTTTCTTTGTGGTTTTCTTCGACAACCCTTTCGGCAGAACTCCACAACGCTCCAGAGAAATCGCTTTTTGACTTCCTGAAAGAGTTACGCATCAGAATGGAAAGAAGATGTTTTCCCCCGCGGGATGGAGAGGAAGAGCTGTTTTTGATTTAATATAGCCTCCCCGGCCCGGCGTTGTTATGCGTCCGGAATCAGAAAAGGGGAGGTTAGGTGGCAGCGAAAAGATGTCGTTATTGTGGGAAGCAATTTACTCCCGATCCGAGGGTGGGGCACCGTCAGAAGGCTTGTTCTGCTCCGTGCCAAAAGTTGAGGGAAAAGGAGAACCTCAAGGACTTTATCCGTAGATACCCCTCTTACTGGCGTGACCGATATCCCGAGGTGAAGCAGTGGAGGCAGCAACATCCTGACTATCAAAGGCGATGGAGACAAGCGAAGAAGAAGCGAAGATCCCCGGGTGAGATACAAGTCGAGAGGGGGAGGAAAGATCTGAGAGATCCAACAGGTTAAGGAGCCAACCCATCGTGAGATACAAGTTTGGATTGCATGGAAAGAGCCAGGGGGAGACAATGGTCTCCAGATGAAGGAGAGAATCCACAAGAGACTACCGGTTCAATTCGTGCAAGAGGTTCTGCAAGCCTTCAACCACCACAAGATCTCTGAGAAAGAGGCGATAGATCTCTTAGGGATCAGGCGGAGTCGTCTTCATCAATTGAGGAAAAGATGGTTGCTAAGCCATCGAAAGACCCCCTTTTCCCTTTGGCGAAGAGTGGGGAATGCGTTTCATGTGATCCCCGAAGAAGTGAGGGAATGACTCAACCAGGAGCTTCACTACATCCAGAAGGAAGCAGAGGCCTTTCGGGGGAAGTTCAATTTTGCCTTCTTGGCCGAGGAGGCCCAGAAGCGATTTGATCGTCCCTTTAGCCGCAATAGCCGGGGATATGCCTTAAAGAATGGCTATTACCATGCCCTGCCTGAGGAGAAAGGGAAAAGGTGTATACCCTGTTTGAGACGTCAGATCATAAAAACCGGCATTTGATGGGAGGAAATGAATTGGTAATCAAAGGAATGTAGGGTCTGAGCTATAAGGAAACATTACAGACTGTTGATGGTATCGGTCATCCAATAATTGAACATATCTTGCCAATATTTGCTCCACATCAAAAGTTGCTATATAGCGGACGTATCGAAACTCGGAACCGACGTAATGACCATCTCGGAGTGTGTCTGCGGGAAAAAGGGCAAGTGCAATCTGTGGATTACCAGTTGTAAGAGGGTATGTTTCTCGATTTCAGAAAGTACTCCTCGGTTTTAAAAACCTTGCCGATCACAATATCGAATTGAAACTTTCACAAAGGGTCAGGTCGACTTAAGGTAAGGGATTGAAGATTACTCAGTTGAAAGATTGGGAACGACCCAACCAAGCAGCGCGGCTGTGTTGCGTCCGCCT
>Ga0315284_10001145_pt1 | contig 37487 bp, 39 predicted proteins | sample YL17G09_16_MG_FD_203696 | JGI IMG/M metagenome (GOLD analysis project Ga0315284, IMG submission 203696) | Sediment microbial communities from Yellowstone Lake, YNP, Wyoming, USA - YL17G09_16 | ecosystem: Environmental > Aquatic > Freshwater > Lake > Sediment | place: USA: Wyoming | collected...
TACGATCACTTAGAATAAGTATAAAACGATTTGGATCAGTTGCATATTCATCAATCAAAGATATAATTTTCTGATTGCGTGGTTCATATTCTGCAACTTGATTTAATAATTTTGCGGTAATTGGTTCTCCTTTCCAGTTAACGGGTATTTCTTTATAGACTGGATCTTCTGAATGAAACCAAACTGCTTTAACAACCGCTTCTTTATCTGGTTCTCGTTGTGTCTTTTTATAAACAGCGTCTCCTAAATGGTATTCAAATACACGGGATAATCCATCTTCACGATCAGGTGTTGCGGATAATCCTAACATATAACGAGTTTGAATTTTAAGAAGTGCTTTACAGAAATAGGATGCACCTAAATGATGACATTCATCAAAGATTGTAAATCCATATTGATCAAAGAATCCATCTGGAAATTCTCTTATACAAACCGTTTGAATCATACAAATTGTAATATCATATTTTTCAGAATCGATTTGAATTTTATTAGATTGTAAAATTCCAACACGTGCACCAATAATAAAATTTTCAATCTCTGATTTCCATTGATTCATTAAGAATTCCTTATCTACTACAATTAGAAATCTTCTTCTTAATTTACTTGCAATATGTAACGCCATAAATGTTTTTCCATATCCACAAGGAACACATATAAGTCCATTGGCTCCTTTTTGTAAGAAGGATTGAATAATTTCATTTTGAAAATCGTGAGGTGAATATTTCTCATTTAAGTGTATTGTATCGGGTAATAATAATCCATCTGATACAATATTCTCTTCCGGCTCGCCATATGTTTTGATACCCCAATGACGAGGCACATAAAATCTTGTTTTTGATTCATAATAAATTGGAAAATGAGATACACCCTTTTGAAATTTATCCAATACCTTTGGAGCAACTGTTAATTCACTTCGCAATTGATTCATTTGTATATCATTCAAATAGGATTTCTTTATCGCATATCCTTTTGATGTTAATACACGATTCTTATCATAAACTGACATTGTTCACTATTTATTATCTTAATATATATTATTTCATTTAAATCAATTTTATCATATCATAATACAGATAAATGTATCGGAGTGAATTAACCTACTTCATTGTTCTTTCGATAATTGTAATAGTAACTCCTCTTCTTCCTACTAACGTATTATTATTATTAGATTCTATTTTTGTAAGAGCTGGTGTAGTACTCTTATTATTATATTTAATAAGTATTGGACCTACGGCGGGAATTTTTGGATTAATGGCGGTATGTGTAATATATCTAGAGAGAAATCGTCGTAAAGTAAATATTGCAAAACAAAAATTAGATAAAATGGATTTTTTAAAACCAAATCAAGCGACCGTTGAGGAGGCATCCACACCACAAAAAACAGTTCCCGTTCGTTCCTTTGATCATCCTGATCAAAATGAAACTGATTTTATGCCTACTGAAGAGCCTTGTGATATAACAATGTTTGAACCTGTTGCTCCTAGTATTAATGAAAAAACAGTTTTATCTACGGTTTATCCACTTGGAAATGATGAATCAGGATCAGGATCAAATGACTTATTTGAAAAATTAGGATTTGGTCACATTAACGGTGTTCAAACACTAGGTGATTCTGATTCTTTTTAAACTTAAATATAATAACATATTTATATTTATATTCATAATGAGTTTACATAATTATTTGAATAAATATAATATTAATGATTATGAAGGGAATTGTAGTAATATACCAAAACAAATGGAACATTTAATATCATTTGTAAATGATTTTACTGTTAAGAATATTCTTGAAATTGGATTTAATGCAGGTCATTCCTCTGAATTATTTCTTTCACATTCTTTAGCAAATGTGGTAAGTTTTGATTTAAATCAAAGACCTTGCGTTGATATTGCAAAAAAGTATATTGATACAAAATTTCCATTAAGACACACATTAATAAAAGGTGATAGTACAAAAATGGTACCAGAATATTATAAAAATAATAAAAATATTACATTTGATATTATTTTTATTAATAGAGGACTTCAGTATGATATTGCATATTCTGATATTTGTAATTGTAAATTAATATCTCATAAGGATACAATTGTAATTGTAGATGATATTGTTTTAAATAAGGATTTACAAACGGATTGTTCATTAGAGCCAACATTGGCTTGGTCGAATGCGAATATTAATTCAATTGTTGAACAACACGGATATAAAATATATAGTATTGGAAGAGGGATGGTATGGGGTAAATATTTATAATTGTAACTCCGATTGTTGAATTGTATGATCTATATAGAACTTTTTAGCAACTTCTGCAATAGATATATTTTTATCTAAATTAATTCCTTTTTCTCTCCAATTTGGATTAACTCGATTTAAATACTGCTCCATAGATGCTTTTGTATGAGCTACACGAAGAATACCATTCGAATCTGAAAATGAAATTGTAATTAATGGAGATGTATTAGATCCAGTATCGGTTAAATACTTTTTACAATTTGTTCCAAAACAAGGAAATTTATCTAATTCTTTTTGATTATAACAACTATCTTTTGAATTTATATTTTTCTCTTCTGTGGAATAAATTAGACATTTAGATGATTGTGCTGAAATTGGTTCAGATAAAGAATTATTTAAACGATCCGAAGTACAACCTTTTGTTTTTTTAGAACGATTTTCAAAATAATTCGTCATTGATAATGGACATAATTCTTTACTTTTTTGTGCATATAATTGTTTAATATATTTTGTACAATTTGGCATTTCAGGTGTTCCATTACCTGTTAATATACATTGAGAATCACCTAAACAATGATTTGCGACAATATCGCCATCACAGCATGCTACATTTCCATCTTCTAAATAATAAGTCTTATATCCAGCTGGACAAGAATCTAACCAATTATCTTCAAATTGTTCTGTAATTGATTCTATTATTTTCTTATCTTTATAGTAAATTACTACTAATAATACAGCAATTAATGTTAAAAGAACGACTAATTCTAACATATCCTATTCATTAAAATTATTTAAATATTTTTAATGAAGATAAAAAATATATTTATCTTTTAAAAAGTTTGGAAACACCGAAGAGTATAATAAAAGCGGCAATCGAACCTGCAAAAACATATCCAATTATTTCTTCCATATCTCCTACATCCATTGATACAGATGGGGTTACTGTTTGATTTTGATTCTGTTCTGTTTGATTCTGTTTTTTCATAATATTATCCATTGTCACATTTCCAGGAATAACATATTCACCTGATAAATCTCTTAATTGATCAAATGGTACACATTTATACTGATTTGTTTTATAATAATTACATTGATCAAGTGCTCGTAATAAATTAGGGGAATTACCTAAGTGAGACGAATTAGCTCGGATAGATTGAGAGAGAGATGATGATGATGATTGATGAGAAGGTGGACTTGTAAAATATTCAAAACGATCCTTAAATTCCGTTGTACACGTTGATATACTTGTTTTATATATATTCCCATTATTTGAAGTAGAAATAATTTTTTTATTACCACCATCCATTTTATAAGTATATAAAGTGGGATCAGGACCCCTAATAGCCGGAGGAACTTCGTATTCTTTTAATGTGTTATTGATTCGTAACCGTAAATTTTCAAAATTTTGTTGTGTTAAATGAATACCATTTGGAAAAACAAATACATATAAACCATTTGATTGTAATTCATTATTTGTATTTAGTGTTTCAAAACAAGTCTTATATGCAAATGAAGTTTGTGAAGTATCATTATTTGATTCATAAAAAATACTTTCTAAATTAGGAACAATTGCAGTAGATGATAAATTATCACCTTTTTTTGTTGATTCACATTGTGGTTTCAATGGTGTATTACGATTTATTTTACCAGAAATAATAGATGATTCACGATTTTTATTTAGAGTTGGAATTGTATTTTTAAGAGAACATACTCCTGATTTAAATGTATATGCTAAACAATTTGTATCATCACAACACGATTTTACACATTTTATTAATGATGAATTATTTATTGTTTTATAACTGGTACCCTCATATTCTGCACCTGATTCATTTGTATAATTACACGAAATAGAGGTTGGATCAATTAATTGATCTAAATATTCACTATGACTCGAATTTCCTGAATTATAAATAGGTAAACAAAGTAAAATACCTGATATTTCCGATGAATACTTTGGTAAAGAAGATGCATAAAAAGATAAAATAAGTTCAGCAACTGGTAATTGAGTTTGCCCAGGTAAACGATATGTATCGTGAATACTTTTACATATTTGAATATTTCCTAATAAGAATTTATTACCATTATAACTAATAGAATTACCCGTAGATTCATCAATCATATTTCCATTAATTAATGTAGGCGGTGTTGATTTTGGACCAAATAGGAATATAAGTGGATTTTTACTAACACTAATAGCATTTAGATCACTTGTTTGAATAGGACCAATTAGAGTAACAAATCCTGTATTAGTATCGGGAGGACATGACATTGTCTTTGACTTTCTCTAGAAAAAATATATTTAATAATTTATCTAAAGATTTATTTATTTATTTCTATGTATCTAATTTAGTTTTATTGACTACCTGGTAATAATTGTAAAAATGACTTATTAATATATTTTACATTATGATAACCCATATAATATAGAATTTCGGCTGCATTCTGAGCACGACGATCCCCTGGTGTTGAATAAATTAATATATTTGTTTTCTTTTCTGATAAATCATTTGGTCTAGATCCTAATAAAAAGGGCACCTCTTCTTTTAATTGTTCCGTTGAAACAGGTATAGAATTTGGATAATAACCTAATTCTTCTCGTTCTTTGGGTGTTCTAACATCTAAAATAAGACCAAATCGTTGAGCTTTAGCAAGTGGAATATCAATTAATAATGATTGATGTTGAATGGTTGATTGAATAGTATATATGTAGACAAGATAGGCTATAATTACAAAAAAGAGCAAAGTAAGTAGTGCTAACATTTCTAAAGAAGTCCTGGAATATATTTAGGTCCATCATAACGATAAATTTCAGTTTTACCTTCTTTATGTAATCCATCCACTTTCACCTTATCACCTGATAAAATCTCTTGACATCCTACATCATCCATACAATCTCTTTTTTGGTATCGTATTGGTAATGGTACAGGATTATATGTATCCGTTCTTGTATAGTAGTTCCAACGATCACTACTTCCTGCAGTTCTACGACCATATAATGGTAATAATTTATCATCAACGCTTACAATACCAATGGATTGGAAGGATTCAGGTAGTCCTTTTGTCGGAATGTTAATGGGGATAGAAGCAATTCCTCCTCGTGGAGGAAATTCGGGAGGAGCCATCCAATCTCTTAATGGTTGAGGTGCACGATCATATCTCGAATCTCCTCCATTTACTATTACTGGCGTTGATACATATGTCGCAGGCTGATTTTGATGTGATGGTGATAATAATGTTGTAATAGGATATGGTTTTAAAAATGTAGCTACAATTAAAAATAGCATTGCAACAATTAAAAGAATAAGGATAGTTGTACTTAATCCACCCGATATACAAAATACACCTGGAGGGCATTTATTACGACTGTATCTCGCCATAATCTATAGTAGTATGTTATATAATGGTTTATTTACCGGATAGTCCCTCCATTTTATTATTTAAATAAAAATTGATAAATAGAAATCATAAATAACTGAAGATAGACTCCTATGATGTTGTCAAAATCATCAAGTATTTCTATATCCGATAATAATCAAATAATGGCTTCGGATCGAATCATTTATATTAAAATGTTATCTGGTGATATAATAACAATTTTATTAAAACGATTTTATGGATTATTTATGTTAAAAAGAGAAATAATGAATTATTTAATAAATCATATGGGACAAGATGTAACAACAAATGAGATTATATTGATGGATATGGAGGAGAATAAGGAATTAATTGATTATCCAAATTCAAAAGTGAAATTAAAAGATCAAGCTACGTATGTATTATTTATTAGGGATAAAATTAAGAATGAGAAAATAAATTTTATTTATGTAGCAAGAGGAATTGAATTATATCGTTTTAATTATTTATCAAAAAAGGGATACATTGCAGAATATTGCTTTTCAGTAAATAATAATTTATATTCAATGGGTTTTAATTTATCATCTTCAGAACATTCAAATATATGGTATAGTTCATTTAATGAAATGATTACTAATAATCCATTAAGTGAATTAATAACAGATGAATCAATTCAAAATTTAATATATATTTGGGAAAGGAAATATATAATTGATAGAGATAATTCACATATGGAACTATAAATATATGATTTATATACAGGATTTACAGCATTTGGATCTATTTTTTTTTTCGTCATCTATTTCATATTTGAGTTGTTTATGTTTCCATACTTCATTATGAATATATTCTTTATAGAGATCAAGATCAAAATGAAATTTGTTAGATTCAATCTGTTTAAAAAGATCTTTTAAAACTCGTTGAATTAATGATTCTTTAAATGGAAAATCATTAAATTTATCATTATATATAAGATGATACACCAATGTGTTAATTATCTTATATATATTTTCAATATGAATACGATGATAGCTAGTACAAATACGAGTAAGTTGATAGCAATATTGATCATCAATGGAAACAGACATAATAATTTGTTAGGTATAGATATTTAAAAGGGATTACATTGAAGGTGTGGATTGACTACCAAACATAGAGGAGAATGTTTGTAATAGTTCTTTACCGTCAGCGAGTACTGGACGCATTTGACTGAGCATACTCATTAGTCCTTTTTGTGTTTCAATGAGTTGTTTGGTATCGGTAGTCATAGAGGAAATAGTATTAGGATCAAGTGCACCCATTGCTTTTTCAAGAGTTTTCGCAGGATCTAAACGGGGTCCATCGGAGTGTTCTGATGGTAATTTTCCAAGTTTAAATAGAGAATTTGTAGCAGATTGAAATTCTTCCTCTTCTACTTTTTTTGGACCAGTTAGAGCTTCTGTAACATTCTTAACCATTTCTTCATTTACTTGATTTAAACTATTGTTTTTTGCTAAGGCATTATTACCATCTTTAGATGCGCCTTCTTTTTCATCTTTTTTAGTAGAGATATCTTCAAATCCTTCAATGGATGGATCATATACACCAGCTGGTTCAAGACGAGGGTTTTTTAAATCCTGTGGAGCTTGACGATACTCTTTTTTCATTTGTGATAAACGTCCCATAATATGTTTTGGATCATCTTCGTTTGCAAATGGTTCTAATTTCATTAAAAATCTTTTCAGAAATAATGTATACAGAAGAGCAAAAATAATGGTAATCGCTGAAACTAATTCAAATTCATCAATAAATGCGGCTGCAATTAAACCAATTGCAGCGGATAATAATACACCTGTTAATCCTGAATAGACAAGTGTATATAGAGCGGTTACTGCAAGTACGCCAAGTGATATTTGACAAGTTAGTTGATTAAACTTCATTCTCTACATGCTCTTTATGAAACTTTTTATTAAACAACCATTAAAGGAACTAATACTTTTTGAAGAAACCAGAATAGGAATCCACCAAATAATGATTTCACTACTAATCCTGCCGTAGTTAGATCTCCTCCAAGTCGTAATAAGGATGGACAATAATGACCAATTAATACATTAATAACAGGAATACTTACAATAAAAATAATAATAGATACAATAAGTGGTTGTTTAATTTGTGAGATGATATCGGAGTACATATTACCTTTAGTGGTATCAACAAGGGTTGGTTGTAGGGTGGGTGGTGCAGAAGCGACATTTGCAAAGTTTGATCCACCATGTGAGAAACCGTGGGCTTGATTTTGCATTAAATTTGAAAAATCGGCTGCAGTAGGATAATCTTTACCAATTAAGTGTGCAGTTGCTGTAGCAGGATCCATAGCTACAGGAAGAGTTGAATTGGGATTTGGGGATTGAATCATTCGATTTCCATTACCGGACGGTGGAGGTACATTCATAATTGGATTATTTTGACTGGGAGTATTCATATCCGCTAAAATTTTATTAATTAAATCATCATCTTTATTTCCAAAGACCGGAGGATTGTTATCAAGATCTCCTAATAAAGTACCTGCAGAGGGTTGATGTGTCATTTCTCTTGAAAAAGTTAGAAATCCTTTATTACAAACTAGTCACATAAAGAAATTGGTGTGGAACGTCGACGAAATATATCCCCTTCAAAATCCTCTTTTCCCTTTCCTTTCTCTTTAAATGCTTCTATTGCTCCCGAAGGAGGGCATTTTACAATATCTGTTTTAAATTCATAACATTTCTCGCCCATTCGATATACGTGTTTATCAAAGTCCTTTTCCGTTGGTGGTTTATTTAATTCACATTCTTTACCATTACACGCTGGACGAAATAAACAAATTACACCAACACCTACTACAAAACTAAATAACATATTAAAACGTTTGTCATTCAATAATTGTAATAAACCCATTTTATTCTGTTTTATTCCAATTATATTTTCTCACCCATTTATAAATATGCTTAAACATATACAACTCATCCCCTTATTCGCTGGACTCGTTATCGGTGTTATTGCTATCCTTTTCGTTAAACCTGAACAAAAAATCAATTATAAATATCCTACCCCAGATAATGCAAAAGAATTAACCTTCAAAGATAAAAATGGAATTTGCTTTCAATATATACCCAAAGAAGTAGACTGCGATAAAAATGAAGCTAAACTCAAAGCATTTCCACTTTCTCTTTAACTTTCTAGTTATTCATATATTTATGGTACTACAGGATTAGGTACAGGCCTACGACGAACCTTCTTTGGACCATCCGTTGATGCTATCGCAGAAGCTGGTACAGACATCATTGATGATACATTAGACATACCTACAGGCATTGCTGGAACCATATTTGATTGTACACTTGGAATACCTACAGGCAGTGCTGGAACCATATTTGATTGTACACTTGGAGTACCTACAGGTAGTGATGCAACTGTTGGAACTATATTTGATTGTACACTTGGAGTACCTACAGGCATTGTTGCAACCATAGTTGATTGTACACTTGGAGTACCTATAGGTAGTGATGCAACGGTTGGAACTATATTTGATTGTACACTTGGAGTACCTATAGGTAGTGTTGCAACTGTTGGAATTACTAAGGTATTTGAAGTAGTTGTAGAGGAAGAGGAAGAGGAAGAGGAAGATGGTTCGATTGATTTTGTAAAAGGTTTCTTTCTTTTTACGCTAACTGGTTTTGATTCAACTTCCTGTTGTTTATTTTTAAGATATTGACGAATATCCATTAATACTTTACCAAGATGATTTTGTCCAGTCCAATTTATAGGATTCTTTGCTTCCATACGATCTAATGAAATACCAATACCAATTAAAGTATCATCTACTACATATGCTCCTAATATTGCATTTCTTGTTTCCAATAGACGATTACCTAATTCTGGATATTGTGTAAATTTAACTATATTAATATCATATAGTAACTTTTTAGTGTATTCATTCCATTTTGCTTCATTTTCATCTTTATCACCAGGAACATCTTTTAATGAATAGGATATCTCATCGGGTGATTCTGTAAGAAGAATTTCATCTAAATGGGTCTGATCATTAAATTGTTTTGCAAGTTCTACTGCAAGAGCCTGTTTTACTGAATGATAATTCATTGCATTAAATTGAATTTGTACTGCCCAATCCAATGATAAAAATCCATATTCATTCGTATCTGACTTCTCAAATAATATAACAGGAATATCTTGTAACGCTTTTTCTTTAATTTCATTTACGCTAAGTAATGGTTTTGGAGGTGCTTCTCCTAATCGTACATATTGATCTTGTAATGTATATGGGTTAGTTTGTAGAAATGCAACGGTATATGGATATTTTCTGATTTCATTGGGCTGTTTAAAGTCGAGTGTTCTTATAATGATACCTTCTTCATTGCTAACATATCGTAATGGAAAACGGGAAAATTGTAATTGTTCATCTGCTTCCATTATTTTTCGATTTAATCGTAATAAGGTAGATTCCATACGATCTGGATTTTGATATTCTTGATAGAGTTCATTACGAGCATCTTCAAATTGTTTAGTAGCAATTGCAATTGCTTCATCACGTTTTTTATCTATTTCATCAAATTCTTCAAAGGAAAGAGGACGATAATTAGGAAGAGGAATTGTTTTTACAACGGAACCTTCTTTATTTTTTTCTACTAAATTACCATCATCATCATAATCAAATAATAACGATGTTAATACGGTTTCATTCTTTTCTAATAATTTATCTCGTGATTTATAAAAATCTTTTAATGACTGGAAGTCTGTCATATCTACTTAACTAAATGATTTTGCCCATAAAATAATATCTCTGTTCATTATTTTATTTATTTCATTTTATAAATAAAATAATGTATAGTAATAAAATGTTATATTCAACAAATATAATTTCTAAAAAGGATTAGTAATGTCTAATCCGGATAGCAGCGATGGTTCATTAGGGTATGCAACCGCTACTTCTGTAATTATTGTTATTCTTGTTGTTATTCTTTTTAGATTTATGAGTCAAACAACTTATTTTAATGTAATTTTATATTTAGGTATACCAATTATAGTATATATATTTACATCACTTGTAAATATAATTTCACAATATTCATCGTGTAAAACGATAGATGCTGGAAAGGCATTTTTATATGGACTTCCGAGTATTGGATTAACATTATTAGGATTATTAATATCGTATATATCGTGGTGCCGTATACCGGTTGTATCTGTTTTTGCTCCTTTATTCGTGAATAAAAATGATATTATAGCAAGAAATGTAGTTAAGAATAATAGTAGTAATTCAAAAATGTGTTGTGGATCACAATTAACGTTAGAAACTGCAGAAACGGCTTCACCGAGTGTTAAAGGTATTGCATATAGTTTCTATTTATTTTTTACAACATTATTTGGAATTATTATAGGAAATGGGTTTTCGGCGGTATGTTAAGATGATTCCGATAATTCAGAAGTTGTATTATGATAAATAAGATTGGGAGATTGAGGGCCTAAATATATATATTTAGGTACACCTTGTTTCATTGTCTCATTTGTATCCAAAATATAATATCCTACCTTTAAATCATCTGGACCTTTTATTTTTTTCTTAATTGATAGTTTATTAGATAATGATTTTTGTGATATGTTTTCCATATCAATCTCTTCATTTATTACATTTATCTCATTTTCATAATTAACACCTCCTAATCCGGTATGACTTGCGATGACTAATACAATAATATAGGATAGGATTGCCCACATAATTGCAAATAACCAAAATGGTAACCATGTATATTTCTCAGGATGACGACCTAATCCAAATTCCTTCCAATTTCCCTCCTTTGAAAACATTACTTCTGGCTTAAAATATAATACTATGGAAATCCCTAATAAGTACAATAATCCTGAATAGATAAGTAGGGTCATTTCTTATTGTTCTTAATAGAAAAAACATAGGTATTTATTCATAATCATCATCGCCGTGTTGATTCTGATCATAACCATCTGCTTCAAAGTTCATATCACCATATATAGGAAATCCATCTTCATCGTAATTCTTTCCCTCTGGAAGAGGAATTTCTCCATCGGATGTACCCGGAAAATCAAATATTCCAGCTTTTACTCTATCCTCACGTTCCTTATCATAATTATCTTTATCATATGCCCAAATTGCCTTTGTACCACCAACAGCCCATTTACCTAACCCTAATTTCTTATTTATTAATTCAACTGCTCTTTCTTCGGGACTCAATACATCAAATTCCCTAATCACCTGAACACGTTCCTTCTCCTCACGAACCGCTATTAATTCACGTATCTTCTCATCATCATATGCTAAACTCTCATTCTTATACTTATCCAAATAAAACATTATATTACGTAATATAAATATCATTGATGTATCTCCTACCTCTTTTATTGCACTTCTTAATTGTATCTCCGCAGGAATATCCGATGAATTAATTAATTTACCTATTGGACCATATAATAATGCACTTTTAATATAATTTAATGTATATTCTCTTCCTGGTAAAATAATTGGTCTTAATTTATATTTAAAATCTAAAATTGTACTTAATTGATTTACAAAATATTGAATCTTTCCTCTTGCAAAATCCATCTTTGGATCATTAATATTTAATACAACGTCTCTCTTTGATTCTCCAAATACTTTCATACTATTTTTCAAAAATGTTTCTATATCCTGAATATGATTCTCTGATAATTCCTTCTTATTTTCACGTGGTATAAATATTGATTCCTTTATATATCCTGTTATAATTCTCTTAAATGGTACAATAAAATAATTTTGTAATACTTGAAAGAAGTTATCCCACGGTAATTTGATAATCTCATCTAATATTGGTTTATATCTCTTCAAATTATTATCAATTAATAATTCATATGATAACGTTGCCTCTGAAATTGGGCCAGCTGCTAATGCAATATCCGCGCGATCAATATTTCCTGTTAATTTTAAAAATTCAACTGTAGTGCGATTTACTAATTCGGACCATCCATCAATTGGTGCTGGGTTCATTTCCCCAAATTCACCCATTATCTCCTCTACTGTTGATAATCCCTTTACATCCTCCACTTCTATACGATTTACAATATGAATTTGATCTAATAATGCATTAAAATCCTCTGTATTTGTTTTAATTTCTTTTTCTTGTGATGTTAAAGCCATTTTACCTTCTTTATCGATATCCATTATAGTTGGATTAGTTGGAAATTGAAATCCGCACCACATACACCGATTTGTTAATCCTGGCTCGTGAAGATATCCCTTACGAGGACCATCAAAACAATATTTCAAAAATAAACGATAATATAATTCCTTATCCGTTTCCGCTACAATTCCCGTGTCATCACGAGGCTCAAACACTGTTAACAAAAACTTACCTTGTTGATTTGGAACTAATTTTCTCTTATCTAATTCGGGCAACATATCCTTAAATTTACCCCAAAAATCACCAGGTACTAATATATTATTAATACAACAAGTAGTTTCTAATAATGGTGATCCTCTAATAATACTTACAGTCTCTCTTGCTAAACGATGCGCTTGACGAATCCATAATTTAACTAGCGCCATTTTACCTTTTTCACCCATTTTTTCAACAACTTCTGGTGTAATTACATTCTTTGCAGATTCTTCTGGAGATATTATTTTTTGTTCTGGTAAAAAACTTGCTGGAATAACATCCATATCTGAATCACCAGACTCCTTCATTATTCCTCCCATTACATTTGCAGAATATTTTCTTCTTTCTGCTAACTCTTGTTGAATAATTCCATCATTCTTTCCTATTGTTAATACTTTAATGATATAATCTGAAATAGATTTAATTCTTTTTGTAGTATCTTTTTGAGATTGATGAAATAATGTACGGTTCCAAGGATATGTATTATTATTAATTGCATTAATTGCACATGCAAGATATCTCACTCCTTGCATATTTTCTTCATTTGGATCTAATGGATGTCCTCCAAATCCTGGTGATTCACATCCCGATAATACATATCGAATCACATATGCTGGAATTCTTGTTTGTATCTCTATTAATAAATAAAATGCACACGATACAATAATAAATCGTGATATAACTACATCATAATCGGTTTTCATTTTTAATTTTGAATAATCACCTCTAGTGGGCATATTAATAGATATATATTCCATTGCACGTGTAATTATTTTACGATATGCTGATGTTTCTAAACGAATTCCAACCTTCTCACTCAACTCTCTAATTACATTATAATATAATACTTCATCTGCATTTAATTTTAATTGAACTGTATCAGATTCCTCAATTGGAATACCTACTAATTCTTCTATTTTTTCATCTAATAAGTTATCTTCGTCTACTAATACGGCTCGTCCTGAACGTGGATTTCCATTATCATCATATTCTAAATTATTATCAAAATCTAAATCACGAATGGATTGGCCACAGTTACGACAAATATATTTTCCTTGAAATTGACCCCCCGCACATTTTAATATTATATCCTTCTCTATTATCGATTTCTCCCTTGGACTTAAATATGCCTGTAATTGTAATCTTTCGTGAATACATAATAAATTATCCTTACAAGAGTTACACTTAATCCAATTTTCATCACGAACTCCTTGAAATTTTTTAAATACTTTTATTAATTCATAAAAGCGATCACTATCATCTTTAATTTTACGAACACTTACCATATCCGCCACGTGAGGACAATTATTCTTTTTTGGTCTCTCCCCAGCATTCTTCTTATTCTCTTTAATTATATTATTTACTCTCAAATAATCAATATAGATCTCATTATTCATCTTTTGAGCCTCCCTTGCTATTAATACCGCATTCTTACCCGCTGTTAATTGAAAATAATTATCATATTTTTTAACTAAATAACCTACTTGTCCTAAATCAGACTCTGCTAACGTTGGATTTAATTTTTTATATTCATTTAATGCTTTATTTAATATATTTTGACTACGAATGATTTCTAATATTTCAGGTTTTTCTATAAATTGATTTAATTCAGGTTCTTTCACCTCTTCTGCTTGTAATGTAGTCCTTAATGTACTCAGCGATGATATTAATTGAGATTGATATGAATTAATTTTTGCTACTAATGTATTTACAATATCCGCATTTAATTCTAATTCATCTATTCCATATTGTTTTAATGTATAAAATGTATCACCTAATCCAAGTGCAGGCACTGATAATCCTTCTATATAATCAATTACTGGAATATTACCTAATGTATCTTCATCTGATTTTAAGAGAATAATTTGATTTGTAGTGCTACCAATATCAACGGGTTCTCCAATTTCTTCAAAAATCATTTTCATTGTTTTAAAAGGCATATGACTACGTCCACTATCAATCGCTAAATGATTCGAACGGGTTGTACCCAATGAATTTGCTACACGCTGTGGAAATAACATATATGAATCCATTGCAGCATCTTCACTTCCAAGTAATAATTGTTTTTTACGATCTTTACTCTTGCGATAAGTAGACGAAAGTGCTCTTTCCATACCAAATGGAATTTTATCAAAAAGTAATTTACTGGATGCTGTTTTTAAACCGATATATCCTGGAATAGTGGGAAGTAATTCATAGGATTGAGGGCCAAGTTCAAGAGTAGAAGGGGGTTCTATTCTAAAAAATTCTGAATCTGTATATGCATTCCAAAGTGGTTCAATATCATTTGTTGCCGACCAGGGTTTTACATAGGATTGCAAATAATTTTGAATATCTACCCAATATTTTATTATTGTTTTATTTCCAACTACACTTGATACTACACTACTTGGCGGAGAAATCATTGCATCCAATTCGTCATTAAAATCTATAAAAAATGACTTATCTGTTTCATCTGCATTCTTTATATCTTCATCAAATGTATCTAAATCATTATCTCTATAGAATTTTTTTGATACTTTTAATATGGGACGACCCATTGGTACTTTTACTTGTTCAATTAATTGTAATAATGTTTCAGGGGATACTGCTTTGGGACCCAAAATGGTTCCATCATCTTCATATTCAGTTGTTTCCTTACCAAGATTATATAATATTTCTACTAAAATGCGCATATTACGAATAGCTCGTGGATCTTTTTGTAGAGTTGGATCTAACGAATTAATAAAATCATTTAATGCATCCACTTTTTGTAAATTATCAGGAATACGTTGTTCATAGGATGTTGCTTCTCTATACACTTGAGGAAGTATAACCATTACCTCGCCAATAATTTTAATTTTTTGAGATTCCTCTTCCTCTTCCTCTTCCTCTTCTTCCTCTTCTTCTTCAAATGGGTCAAGATTTGGAGCTGCATTTGGTGCAACTTTATTTTGAGGACCAACAAATTGACGAATACTAATTACTACAAAATCCTCATCCGTTTCAATACCTACAAAATTAAATTCTAGATTTCTTTCAGTATCTGAATCATCTTCTTCTTGAATTTTAATAAAATCATTTTCTTTATCTACTCCAACAATTTTATAACTTTTATATATATTTCCATTTGAATCAAATGTATCAAGAATTTGATCAATACGAAAATCTTGTTGTTCTACAAATGATTCCAATTGTCTTTTTTCGATAATATAGATATTTTCAACACCATCTTCTTCTTTATAGACTTCTTCCTCTTCTGTTTGTTCTATTTCAAAATCATTAAGACGATTTGAAACACCATCTGGTTTAATACGAATAAGTTCTAAACTACGATAATAAACAGTACCTGTCGTACGACCATATTTTTTAGAATCTACTACAATTCTATCACCTAATTGTATAAATAATAGTGGATTAAATTCATTTCCAACTTCATTAATTTCAGCTGTCGGAGCAATTTGTACTGAATATATATCTTGTAATACATTTGTATCTTCACTTTCTACTTCTTCAACATCCTCTACTTCTTCAACGTCGTCTACTTCTTCAATATTTTCATTGTCTTGTATTTCTTGTACATTATTAGATTCTGAGTCATATTCATTTTCTATAGATAAATTTTGATTGACATCTACTTCAGGATTATCCATCTTCCCTATCTTCCTATTGAGATTCTATTACTATCACTATTTTCTCAATTATACATTTTTATTAATAATATAAAGATATTGAATATAATTATATTATTATATTATAATGTCATTCGTATATGGTGAAACTATATTTGAAGAGTTGATATATAAATATCCAACTTGGGATAAATTAGAGGCATATCTTGAGTCTGAAGATGGTGGATTACTTCGTATTTTAGATAAAAAAGATGATTTATGTATTATTCGGTATGATAAAAGTATTTCATCTCCTAGAATAGATTTACCCCATTATCGGTGGTTTCGTTCAGTAGTCTGGGATATGAAATTGAATTATCCTATATCGGTTGCACCTCCAAAAACATCTACTTCTGAATTTTTATATAATACAGTAGATGAAACAATAAATAAGGGAATTGTATGTGAAGAATTAATGGATGGTTTTATGATAAATTGTTTTCGAAAAGTTGGAGATCCAATGGTATATATTACAACACGATCTAAATTAGATGCAGCCGGACATTTTCATTCATCAAAATCATTTCGTACTCTATTTATGGAATCATATCTACAACAAGTAAATGAATCAATTATAAATGAAGATGTATTAATGAAACATTTAAAAAAGGATTTATGGGATCCAAATCCAGAAATGGGAGAGAGATCTGTTTGTTATAGTTTTCTTGTAAGACACAAGGATCATCGTGTAGTATCGGATATTTCTGAAAATGCAGTATATCTTGTTCAACGAGCTGTTTTATTTGATAAAGGATATATGTCAATAGAGGAGCATTTTACAGAATATCGTAGTCGTCCTAATTTATTTTCCTATTTTTCATCCGATATGACAAATGAATTAAAAGAAATGAAAATAAAAGATTGGATGAAATATATGTTTGGTCAAAAATCGTGGACATTTTTTGGATTTGTCTGTAGAGATGGAAAGGGAAACCGTTGGAGATTTCGTTCTGATAAATATATGGCTGTTAAATCACTTCGTGGAAATGCTTCTTCTCCAATTGATCGTTTTTCACAACTTTTTTTACAAAATTTAACTAGTAAATATTTAGAATATTATCCTGAAGATAAACAAATCTTTTCATCTTGTCATCAATATATATATGGTCATCTCTTGGTAGACTTATATTATGAGTATTATTTTGTTCATTGTACAAAAGAAAAATCAATTAATGAGGTTAAAAAAGCATATCATCCCCATTTATATACAATTCACGGAATCTATTTAACACAACTTCGTCCAAATTGTCAAAAAATTTCAATGGAAGATATTCGATTATATTTATTAAAATTACCATGGCAAAGATTGTCTTCTTTACTTTTATCGTAACTTAAACATTCAGTTCAGTTTAATGGTATTTGTTATGTTACATATTGGTATTGTAGGAAATGGTTTTGTGGGTAAAGCAACAAGACAATTAGAGTCTTCATCTGTACAATTATTAGTATATGATGTCTGTCCTGATCAATGTTCTTCGCCAGGTTTAACTCTTCAAGAATTAGCCTCTTGTCATATTATTTTTATTTGTGTTCCTACACCAATGGATTCAACTGGAAAGTGCTATTTACATATTGTTGAATCGGTTGTAGAACAATTGAAAGTAGTAATTAATAAAGAGCATACCTCATTAGTAATTCGTTCAACTGTTTTACCAGGAACAAGTGATCGGTTAGGATGTTATTTTATGCCTGAATTTTTAACAGAAAAGAATTATATAAATGATTTTATTGACTGTTCAGATTGGATTTTTGGTTTATTGGGAGATCCTATAACAGATAAACTCTTTCAGGAAAATATTTCTAAATTATTTGAATGTGCGTATTATGAAGATAAAATTAAATATAATAAATTACATTTTTGTATGAATCGTGAGGCAGAAATGATTAAATATTTTAGAAATTGTTATTTAGCAACAAAAGTATCATTTTGTAATGAAATGGATGAATTTTGTAGAATGAAGGGAATTAATTATGAGAATGTTAGGGAGTTAGCAACAAGAGATAAGAGAATTGGTTCTTCGCATACAAATGTTCCTGGTCACGATGATAAAAGAGGGTTTGGTGGTACTTGTTTTCCAAAAGATACATCCGCTTTATTATATGAAATGAATCAAATGAATATGAAATCATATGTTCTTTCAAGTGTAGTGCATCGTAATATGGAAGTAGATCGTAATGAGATGGATTGGAATAAAAATAAAGGAAGATGTGTAATTGAATTATAAATTTATTTATAAATAAAGTATTATATTATTAATTATATTCTTGTATAATTAATAATATTCTTGTATAATTAACAATTTATGAAATACAATTCCATTCAGGGATACTAAAGATATCTCCATACCATATTTTTGCATTTTCATATTTAGGATAAAAAATAGTAGAATGATATGCTAAGTATCCAATCATTGCTGAAAATGTGCCGTGTGACAAAATAATATTTTTACAAGTATTTGCAAATTGTATAATATTTATTAGATCATAATTTATAATGATCGTATTTGGAAATGTATTAATATATTGTTGAATAAATGGATGTGACGGTTCATCAGTTGATAAATAAATATGGTCTATATTATTAATAATATTCGTAGTTTTTATATAATAATCAATACCAGGGTTCCATTTAGCTACATCTGTTAATCTAAAATGTACAAATAAATCATTATTATTATTATAACGATCTATATAGGGATTATGATTTATAATCTCTTTTTTAATATGATCTGTTTGTAAATAGCTATATAGAAAATCGGATATTTCCTTTGTTTGAAAATAATTTGAATTTGCATCTAAATTAAAATATAATGTATCTTGTGATAAAATTTCAAAATAATTATCATCTGTTAATTTAATTGTATTAAAATGAGAATTCTTTCCAATATATAATTTAATTCCTAATTTGGATATGGTATCAAAATTAGAATATTGAACATATAAATTATGTTTTTCTGCAATAATACTTAATGCTACATTTCTAAAGATTTGATTACATAATCTTCCAGTGCCTGGATTGTTCACTGTATAAGACATATTATAAATAAAATTATTTCATTTTCTCTTTAGATTGGAATTATTTATAGTAAAAGAACTTAAAAATATTGTAATAATAAGAATTAGTAAAATGTCTGTTCCATTAAATAAATACGCTCTAGGAATTGATCTCGGCACAACTTATTCGTGTGTTGGTGTTTGGCAGAATGATCGTGTAGAGATTATTGCAAATGAGCACGGTAATCGTACAACCCCATCGTATGTCGCGTTTAATGAGGAGGAGCGTATGATTGGAGATGCTGCAAAGAATCAGGCTTCAATGAATCCACAAAATACTGTATTTGATGCAAAACGTTTAATTGGTCGTAAATTTAATGATCAACAGGTACAACAAGATATGACTCATTGGCCATTTTCTGTAAAGGAGCATAATGATAAAATTCAAATTGAAGTTGATTTTAAGGGTGAACGAAAGTCATATCTTCCTGAAGAAATTTCGGCAATGGTTCTTACTAAAATGAAGCAAACCGCTGAGGCCTATTTAGGAGAAGAAGTACGTGATGCAGTGATTACTGTACCTGCGTATTTTAATGATTCTCAGCGTCAAGCAACAAAGGATGCAGGTATGATTGCTGGATTAAATGTATTACGAATTATTAATGAACCTACTGCCGCAGCATTAGCATATGGTCTTGATAAGAAGACATCTGGTGAGCAACATATTGTAGTATTTGATTGTGGCGGTGGAACTCACGATGTTTCACTGATTACAATTGATGAAGGTGTATTTGAAGTGAAGGCTACCTCTGGAGATTGTCATTTAGGTGGTGAAGATTTTGATAATGTAATGGTAGATTGGTGTGTTCAGGAATTTCAACGAAAACACAAGGGTGTAAATGTAAAGGATAATATGAGGGCTCTTCGTCGTCTTCGTACTTCTTGTGAACGGGCAAAGCGTAGTTTGAGTTCATCCACTCAGGCAACCATTGAAGTAGATGCCTTTGTAGATGGACTTGATTTGAGTCTTGTAGTAAGTCGTGCACGTTTTGAATCATTGTGTGATCATTTATTTCGTCGTACCATTGCTCCTCTTGAAAATGTATTACGAGATGCAAGTATGTCAAAGACAGACATTCACGAAGTTGTGATGGTAGGAGGTTCAACTCGTATTCCAAAAATTCGTGAAATGGTAAGTCAATTCTTTCACGGTAAAAAATTAAATGATTCTGTTCATCCAGATGAAGCAGTCGCATATGGTGCTGCGGTTCAAGCCCATATTTTGACAGCTGGACAGAATTCAACAGATCGAACTTCAGAACTTATTCTTTTGGATGTCGCTCCACTCTCTCTCGGATTAGAGACTGCCGGAGGAATTATGACCCCCCTGATCAAACGAAATTCAACAATCCCTGCAAAGAAGTCTCAAACCTTTTCTACTTATTCCGATAATCAACCAGGTGTATTAATTCAAGTCTTCGAAGGTGAACGTCAATTTACTCGAGATTGTAATCAACTTGGAAACTTCAAACTAGATGGTATTCCTCCAATGCCTCGAGGTGTTCCACAAATTGAAGTATCATTTGATGTTGATGCAAATGGTATTCTTAATGTCAGTGCCGCCGAAAAATCAACAGGTAAATCCAATAAAATTACAATTACAAATGATAAAGGTCGTTTGAGCCGTGATGAAATTGAACGTCTGGTAAAAGAATCAGAACAATATGCAGCAGAAGACAAAACTCGTATGGAACGTGTAGAATCAAAAAATCAACTAGAAACGTATCTTTACAATACACGAAATGCAGTTCGTGAAGACAAAGTAAAAGAAACCCTTGGGGCAGATACCGTTAAAGAAGTAGATGATTGGGTTCAAGAAGGACTTCAATGGTTAGATTCAAATCAAGATGAACAAAAAACAGTGTATGAAGAAAAGCAGAAATATTATGAAGATAAAATTCGTCCAGTGATGATGAAATTATATAAAGATTCTGGAATGGCTACCGATCCATCAACTGCAGCCCCTTCTTCTAACGGCCCCAGTGTTGAAGAAGTCGATTAATTCATTAAAAAAATATAAATAAATAGTAATCGTTTTTTAATAAATAAATAGTAATAAATATATTTTCAAAATATAATTATTTCGATTTAATGGTAGTATATTTATCACAACCTGTAGCGTGGCGCAATGTATATACTTTCTTTCTCTTCCAATCTGTTCCAACTGCTTTTTCACTCATTAGATAAATATCTCCTCCATTTAATGGTACAATAATTCTTTTTCCCACTGGACTTCCTTCTTTGAACCATTGATAATGAATATTCAAGGAGGATCCTAAGCGAACGGCTAATACTTTTCTTCGTTCGGAATCACCGTGAAAACCAATTCCACATTGTCTTTTATCAAAATAATAATTTCCTTCTCCCTTCAAATCCTCCGTTTTTTCTCCAAAATAAGTTGGAAATGATTCAATTAATTTACTTGTAATAGGTACATCATCAAATGCAATAATTCGTCCTTTTCCATTTTCATAATCTGGTTCTCGCGAATGTTGATCAAAACATAGATTCCAGCGTGCGTGTTTATTGACAACACGTCCATACATAAATACCTTTTTATCTACATTTAAAGATGCTTGTTCCTCAAACATTTGTTTATCATTATATTCATTCTCATCTAATCCTAAATCTCTCAACATAATATTTACACCATTACGAATAACAAGTAAATATGCTTCTGGTTTTTTCTCATCTTCCTTCTTATCAGACGAAAGAGAAGCTAAATCATATAAATCGGTATGTGCGTGCAATGATTCAAAATGTTGTAAAATGGACTGAAAATCCGATAATTGGAAACCTTGACCTGGATCAACCAACTTTCCAAGTTTTTCCATTCCCACATGATTTTCCGCTTGATCTCCGAATGTTAATGTAATTACGCTCTTAGACGAGTTCATTCTTACTTATGGTAAGTAGATTAATATCTAATAATAGTAATCTTCTTAATCTATTTCTAGATAATAGTATCCTTCAATTTTTTTTAAGAATTTGTCCATAATAAATTTCCTCCAATAAAAATAATAGATAAATTCACCAACCAACACCACATCGATCCACACGTACCCTCCCTCCAAAATGAATACATACTTACTACTAATGATATTAAACCATATACTATAAATGACCAGTTCTTACTTATTATAAGTGGTGTAAATAAGAAAATAAAATATATTAGTAAATATATTAAAGTAGAATGATTTGTTTGTAGCCAATTCCAAACTAAATGTCCATTTTTTCCAGGATACATATCATACAATTCATTTAATGGTTTATCCCACTTACTCCATAAATAAATATGTGTTATTGTTATTAATAGAATATATGTATATAATAATTTATATGTTATTGGTTTTGGATATAAAATTAAAATAGAAGCAATAGGTTGTAATACTAATAAAGATGCAGCAGCCAAACTTGTAATAAATCGTATTCGCTTATTATCCAAAAATGACCAAATTATAAATTCAAATAATTGCATACACACAATTGTAGAAAAAAATAATAATAATGGAAAGGATAATCCGTATATCCAACCTATTATAATTCCAATTAGTCCCAATAAAAAGGATTGCAATCATACCTCTGCATTCCAACACATCACTATTGTTACTATATATTTTATGAATTTAAACATTTGAATAAGTCTTTATTAATAATATGAACTTATCACAAGTAAATGTACAAAATCAGACAGATGATAAAAATGAATTCAACGAACTTTATCAATTATTATTAAGTTTATCTAAAAAGAAATTTACTTCTACCGAATCAAAACATATAGAGTCTGCAAAAATAGATGAAAATAAATCAGAAGATAATATGTTAAAGGACATCTTTAAAACAAAAAAATATAATTGTAAAGGATGTGATAAAGCATTTATTGCAGAAAGTTTATTAAAAGATCATCTTGAGAAATCAAAATCTTGTTACAAATGGTTATTACTATCATCTGATGAACAAGAAATTATTTTACAAAAACCAATTCATCTCTTTATTGATGATTGTCTATCTAAATCTATCACATCCGAATTATCTTCATCTTCTACTTCTACCAATAAATTTGAATGTAAATTCTGTAATAGCTCATTTGTAAATAAAGGTAATCTTCATAAACATTTTACTACATCAATTGCGTGCAATCGACTCTCTTATCACGATTTTAAAAAATACGTTTCTTCCATTTAAAATAATAAATACTGTATATAGATTTAGATAATGATTTATTTAATTCTAACTACATCTATAAATAATCGTATTTTATCGTTAAACGATAATGAAAAAAGAAAAGAACAATATATAGATGCTATCACATATACATTATCTTTATTACCAGAAGAAATACAACCAATCATTGTTGAAAATAATGGAAAAAGATCCACCTATTTAGATAATTTTTTACATTTTAATAAAGTAGTACCAATTATATATACAAATAATAATGAATACACATTTAAAAATAAAGGTATTAATGAAATGCTTGATATAAAAGAAGTTATTAAACAATATGCGATTAAAGACGATGATATAATTATAAAATTAACAGGAAGATATCATGTTACAACTCCATCTTTTTTCGAAAAAGTAATTCACTCCCAAAATAAAATAGATGCATTTATTAAATTTTTTGGATCGTGTAGTTTAAAATATGAAACATATGATTGTATTTTAGGAATGTATGCAATACGCTGTGTATATTTAAAATTATTAGACCATAACTGGATGAATTTATATCTATCACCTGAAATTGCTTTTGCTAAATATATTCGTAATACTATTTTTCGTTTAGATGAAATTACACAATTAGATCTTCAATGTATCTTCTCAGAAGATAATCGTATATTATACGTATAATACAAAAAAATAGTAATAATATTAATAATAATAATTGTATAATGTAAGTAGAATAATTATATAAATTTAAGTAGATGATGCAGGTTTAGCTGCGGTAATAGATTTTTTAATTACAGGGCGCGGTTTTGGAGGAGCAGATGATTTTGTAGTATCAGTCGCGGATGGTAAAGCAGAGGAACTAGAGGAGCTAGAAGAGGCGGGTGTTGATTTGGGTACAGGTCTAGAACCTGGACGTCGGATAACTCGTGATGTAGTAGAAGTTAATGGTGCTGCACCAATTGCATTACGCCACGCAGTACGTAATTGTTGAAAGAGTTCAACACACCCTCTTGCAGCAGCAGCAAATGCGTCTCTTGCTGTTTTTTCTTCACCATTTTCAACTCCAATACGAAGAATCATTTCATCACGAAGAGGATGAGGAACACAATAACCTGCATATGTAATCTTTGGTTGAGCATTTCCTTCAATATGATTTTGTACCAATATCGTTTGTAGTAAATTACCAAGAGTATGATCGTGACCACGTACAAGAAAGTCATAACCAATTAATTTACAATTAGCGGATGTAATAGTTACTTCTGCTGGAAGATTTCCAGTATCCATATTAATGTAACGACTACACATATTTTGTCCAACTTCACAGGCGCGTTCAACAATATATTCAACAGTTAAGATTCCTAGACTTTCTACTGTAAAATCAAAGCTATAAGGTTCATTTTTACCATCGATTTTGTAACATCTTTTAATTTGCATTGTATTAAATTCTCGTTTTAATTCTTCATATCGGTCGGATGCTTTATCAATATTGGAAATCTTTTTAGCATTAAGTAACCATTTTTGAAACATTTCTTCAATCCGTTGTGGATCAGTGTCTTGTGTGTATTCATAAGAACATTGTGAAACGGGACAAAATCGTGCGTGTTCGCGACCTGTTCCTTTACTAGCTTTTCCAACAATTTCAATATGTTGTTGAGTTGAACCTGATCCAGGTTGTAATGTTGCAATAAGACTTGTTTGACCGGTTAGGTGATGTTTTGGAAAGAATTGATCAGTTGATAGAATTTCTTCTTTTTCATCCAAATTGTCATCTTCCGAAATAGATGTTACTTTTTTAATTACAAAATTTGAGGCAGTTACGTAAGTAGTATGATCTGATTTTCCAGATACATTCAGATTAAAGATATATTGTTCTGAATTCCACGTATTGGGTTCGGTAATATGAATAGGAATAAGTCCAATACGATCTGCTAACATTTCATTTGTCATAGGTGTATCATTTTGTTTAACAAGTACATCGGTAGTAGAACCCGTAGAGGTCATATCAGAACGGAAGGCAACTGTTTCAACACCGGTTAGAATTAATCGTCTAAGAGTATTTGCATAAGTAACGTGAATGGGGGAGAGGGTGAAAGTGGAGGTACGATAATCAGTCTTCTTGAGGTCAGTGAATTCCATTGTGGTGTATTCTATCTATGCTTCCGAAGGATGATTTAAATCAATTTTTATTATTTTAAAAAATAATAAAAATAAAACATGCGTTCAAGCAAGAAAGGATTCGTTCCTTTATTTAAAAAGGATGAGTAACCCCGCTCCGATTAATATTTGTTTTTATTCTACAAGATGTCAATGGTCTAAAGTTTTTATTGAAGAAATTACAAAAACTCCGTATCATAAGGATTTCCGTTTTGTTTGTGCAGATCCTAGTCCAAATCGTCCACAACTTCCAAGTTGGTTAAAACAGACTCCGACTCTTGTTATTCGAGGTGAACAAGAACCACGTACAAACAGTGAAGTAATGAATTGGTTATATGAACAACGAATGAAAGATGGCGGTAAAACCAATAATGCAAATGGAGGTTCTTTAGAACCAGAGCCATATTTGGATATGGAAATGGGAGGTGGGTATGGTGATAGTTATTCTTTTATTAATGATGATACATCTGCACAAGGTAATGGTGGAACGAATGCAAGACATAATTTTACATATTTAGATGGTAATGATTCTGTTGGAACAAGAGAGGCATCTAGTTTTCAAACAAATGATTCAAATGCAAGAAGAAGTAAAAAGGAGGAAATGTTGGATCAACAAATGGAACAATATAAAATGTCTAGAGATCTCGGAATGCCCAAAATGGTCTCTCGACAATAAATTAGTAACAATTTAAAGATTTGTATATAAAACTAAGAATAGTAATGTCGATATTGAGTGCATTTAATACACAATTGTTACATTTTTTTGAGGAATTATGCAATACATTTCCGGAAGAGAAGGATATTCGTATGGCGACAGAAGCCATTCGAGGTGCTAAAAAGATTAATCCACGATTATTATTGGATTTATTTCGTGAACACGTATATAAAGATGCATCTGCCGGAATTTATGCAAAGGATTTTCATCAAGTACGATTGTATGCTCAAAAAAAGGTTGAAAATCAATTTAATGAAATGACATCTGCATTAGCTCTTTTTGATAAACACTGGGAAACAATGGGTGCATCAAATCAAAATAGTATTTGGCAATATCTAAATGTTCTTTGTCTCCTTTGTGAAAAAGCAACTGCCGTAGTATAACCGCACACCTATTTATTGTATCACTGTGTTATTTGATTTAAAGACATTTTAGTAACCCATAAGAAGAATGACTGAAGAAAATAAGAAAGATTTATCTATTTTTCAATCAAAATATAATGAATTTTTAGATGATTTACATCAAACACTTCCTGAATATGAACCTCAATGTCAAAAATCAAGAGTATTAGATGAATCAACTCGACTTCAACGATTTATGAGTGAGGTCAATACGGTTCACTCCTTTCAATCTAACCCCGATGTAGATACCACTAAAAATCCAGGTATTATTTTACCAGAAGTGGTATTAACTGATACTATTTGGAACACATTATCAGATCATTCAAAAAGTGCTATTTGGGAATATGTCCGAATTTTATCTCTATGTTCCTTGTTGGAAACAGGATTTTCAGATGATGCAAATTCTCCTACGTGGATGAATGATATGATGAATGAAATGAAAGAAAAATTAGAAAATGTTGATTTTGAAAATATGTTTAAAAAGTTTATGACATTTTTTAAATCATCCGATGAAACTCCATCAAGTCCATCAAGTGCATCAAGTGATTCAAAGGATGAAGATTCAAAAGGCAGTCTTCCTAGTTTTGAAAATTTATTTGAAAAGGGATTTCCAAAACTTCCTGAGAAATTCCTAAAAGGTCATCTTGCTCGATTAGCTCAAGAAATTGTTAAAGACATTACCCCTGAAGATTTGGGTATTCGTCCAGATATGATTAATGAATGTGAAAAAGATCCATCCCGGGCTTTTAATATCTTATTTTCTACTTTTACAAATAATCCAACACTCCTTCAACGAACTATTTCCAAAATTGGGAAAAGATTACAACAAAAAATTGCATCAGGTTCCATTCGTCCACAAGAAATTGCACGTGAAGCGGAAGAACTAATGAAAGAATTTTCTGGTAATTCTAGTTTTGTTGAAATGATGGAAGGAATTAAATCAGCGTTTGGTTTTGAAGATATGGATTTAGCTCGTAAAGCAGGCAAAGAAAGTAGCGCACGACTCTCCATCGTACGTGATCGATTACGAAAAAAACTTGAAAAAAATAAAGCAGCTGCTCAACCTGTACCTTCTCCATCCTCCTCATCTTCTCCATCTTCCTCATCACAATCATCCTCTTCTAAATCTACCCCATCTACACCACATAAAAAAGGTAATAATGGTAAAAAGAAATAAAATAGATAAGGTGTAGGATAATGAGTGAAACAGAAGAAAACACACGTCAATGTGAACTACCCTTTTGGAAAGATCCCTCTATTTTATTTAAACACTTCTCTTTACAATATATACCTACTTGCAAACATTCTCCTTTGAACTTTTTTGTCCGGTTATTAATATTATCTCTATTCGTTGGCTTTATTGGTAGTATGCTCGCAGGATTATCTTTTATTATTGTTGCATTACTCTTTGGTAGTATTACAGCCAGTGGTATTATTCTTACAACACCTCTTCCATCTACTTCCAATTGGGATACTTATCATAAATTACCCTATATTGCAAATGTGGATCCATCTGGATATTTAGCTCCAACAAAAGAATATTTTGTAAATGGTGGAGGATCAAAAGGTAGTATTCAACCCATTCAATCACCAGTCGGCTTAGAAGAAATTGATGCAGCTCCCTATTCAGGTCCAGCTCTTCCTGATTATACACCGCCAACCGCACGTAATCTTTTTATGAATGTCTTACTTGATGAAATTAAATATAATCCAGACCGCCCTTCTGCTGCACCCGTTGATGATCCAACTGTAAAACAAACATTTGATGACTATTTTCGTATTCAATGGTTCTCTGATCCAACTGATGTATTTGGAAAAAATCAAAGTCAACGACAATTTGTAACTCAACCCTCTACTACTGTTCCCAATGATCAAGGAGCATTTGCAGACTGGCTTTATAGAATTCCAGGTAAAACCTGTAAAGAAGGTGGACGAGAAGCTTGTCTCGCTGGAACCGATGGAGGACCTATCCCCTGGTTAAATCAAGCATCATAAATCAAAATCCATATATTTATCTATTATCAATATAAAGAATTATTATTATCTTTTTAACAATATAATAATGACACTTTGGATTAAATTATTATCAGGTGATCTCTTTTCTATCCCCTTTTCACCACCCATTACCTCTTTACAAAAATTATATCTTTATCTTCATACTCATCATTATCCTAATATCAAATTGTATCAAATTCATCTATTTCATAATGGAACTACTGATTTATCAGAAGTAAAAGAAGATGATATGTTAGATCTATTTATTTCAGAACCTTATGCTGAAAAGTGGGTTAATGATTTTAGTCAAAATGAAGGAAATTATCATTTTCATCAGAGTGGTATTACTTGGTATGATGGTCGTTGGGGCGATCCATATGAAGATCCTTCCGTTTTAAAACGTACCAGTCTTACTGCTTATATTCACGTAAGAGAAAATACATTAGAAGAAGATGATACAAAAAAGAAACATTATACCATAAATCATAATTTTTTTAAAGAATTATATCCACCGTCAAGAGAGGAAACCATTTGGCATTCAACATTAGAAGAAGCCTTTCAACATTATCGTGAACATTGGAATAAAAAACAAAATGGCGACTCCTTTACAGAATTAACAATGAAACATATGATTCATTTATGGAATTTGTATCAAGGTACTAATTATCATTTAATTGAAAAGGAACGATATTATGATTATTAATCTACATATTTTTAAAAATAAATAGATTTATTTTCTTTGTTTTTTTGTATTTTTACCACCTTTTTTTTGTAATCTTGTTTGTGATCTTGTAATTCTTTTAAATATTTGTCTTTGTCTTTCTTTTATATTGTTAGTACGTGGTTTATAACTTTTAATTGTCCCTTTCCTTAATTGTCCCCTTTTTCCTATTATTATTCGTGTATTAGATGAATTATTATTATCATTATTATTATTATCATTATTATTATTATTATTAGATGAATTATTATTAGATGAATTATTATTAGATGAATTATTATTAGATGAATTCATATTAGATGAATTCATATTAGATGAATTCATATTATTGATAGTAGGACATTTTATTAATAATGTATCTTCTAACGATGTCATAATATTGTCTATATCATTTTTATCTATTTTTTCAGCTGCACCATAATCAATCATTCGATATCCTTTATTTTTATCCATTTTACGAAAATTATAATCTATATGAAAATAAAAATGATTTCTTGGATCAATTCTATTAATAATACCACCTTGTAGTATTAATCTTCTGAGTAAATTACATATTCCTATTGTATGATTTTTTAATTCAAATAGTTCAATATGTCTCCATCCATCGTTTGTATCATAATATTCCATTAAAATATAATGAAGAGTTTTAAATTGACAAAAATAACTATTTTTTTGAAATTTAAAGGGACTATTTGAAGAGAAAGGGTTTATATTTTTTTGAAATTTATAAATAGTTGGACCAATTCCATATTTTGCTGCTATTTTTTGCAATTCAACTTCTTTATCAAACAGATTTTCATTATATGGTGCATCTGTATCATATGGTGGTATTATTTTAATTAAACATTTTTTGAAATCACCATTTATATTTATTTTATCTACAGATACGTATGTTCGTCCAGACACACCAGTACCAATCACTTTATAGAGATTATTATTATAAATAATAATAGAATCAAACATCTTAGACTTATTTATAGGAGTAATTGCCGTACATCTATTATATTCCATCTTATAATATAATATTATATTATATATTATAATTTAGAATATTATTTTTATTTATATAATTTTGGTGTATATATTAATTATCTTCTTGGTGATCTCTCTCTTCTTCTTGTTCTATTCTTAGTACTACTCTTAGTACTACTCTTTTCTATATATTTAACCATTAATCTATCCATTTTATCAGAATCTACATAATTATATGCTTTTTTAGCATTATTATTATTTAATAATAAATTTGGATCTTTTTTTAATAATAATTTAACTATATTAATATTATTTCTTTGAATTGCTAATGTTAGTGCTGTTTTACCATCTTTTGATTGTAAATTTAATTCAGGATTTTTATCTAATAATAATTGTATAATTTCATAATTTCTTTTTATTACTGGTTTTTTTGATCCTCTATTTACAGATATGATTGCTCTCATAAGTGGAGTAAACCCACTGTCATCCTGAAGATTCAATAATTCGTCTATTTTTTTATTTAAATTATTTTCCTTTTTTTCTTCATTCTCGTCATTATTATTATTATTATCATTACGATTATTATTGTTGTTATTATTATTGTTATTATTGTTATTATTAATATTATAGGTATTATTGTTATAGTTATTATTTTCATTGTTTAAGACGGGGGGGTTATTTAAATATTTCCAGAATATTTTGAATTTTTTAAATTCTAATGCATTATCGGCTGCAGCCACAATATGTAAAATAGATATATTCTGTTTATTTTCAGTAAATTTATCAGCACCTGCTTTTAATAGCATAATCATACTTTCATAGGAGGCATCATCACTACTAATTGTTGAAATCATAAGAGGTGTATCTCCATGTATATTTTTAATATCTAAATTACCTTTTAATTGTATTATTTTTTCTACTAATTTTAATTTATTATTACGAACAGCGCTATGTAAAACTGTATCTTTAAAATAACCTATGCGTGTATGATCAATAATATGAATATCAGCTCCATCATTTAATAAATTATAGATTTTATTAAATTTTAATAAATGACTTTGTTCAGCACTATCTAATATCTTTTGTAATTCTTTATTTAATTCTGCTTGTTCTTTTTTATCTAATTCATTATTTGTATGTCTTTTTTTAGTATTATTACGTCGCGGTGATGATGATTTTTTTGATAGTGATTTATTTCTTGACGGTGATTTATCTTTTGGAGGCGATTTATCTTTTGGAGGCGATTTATTTTTTGAAGTATTTTGACCCATTATCTAATTAATAATAACTATTATTTTAATTGTGTTAAGAGGTATGGTTTCTTTTTACAAGTGAAACGTTTTAAGGTTTTACCTTTGGAGTGTAGAACGGATTTTATACAAATAGCAATTGCAGCGGATTCTTTTCTTTTACGGAGGGAAGTATATTTTTTACGAGGTAATTTAATTGATTTCCGTACTTGTTTGATACAGTGACAAAATGATTTGACAAGAGGACTTGGTCGAGGCATTCTTTTTTAAATCTATTTTTTATAGAGTATAGTTCAGAGAATGGAAATTAATCGTTTAACTCATTCAAGAGATGATTTATGTGGTATTCAATCTTTTTATTCACAGTCCGTCGGACCTGGAAGATATATGACAACCAATCTAATCCCTAAGGCTACCGGCGTTAATCCAATGGCTGTAGATCAATTACTTATTTATCCAAGAGAAGGATATGGTTATAATAATGCCTCCATAGATGCAGATTCTATTTTACGTAATCAAACTATCTTTAAAAACAATCGTTGTCAAATTCGCCCTCAAGCTCGTCCTTTTCTTACAGTACCCTTTATGGCTGGCGGTAGTCCATCACGTGATGTAGAAAGTTTATTATTACATTCTGAACAGGTTCGTATGGGTAAGGAATGTGGTACAGTAACCGAACAATTCTTTCCTCAGCAATACACTCCTATGATTCCTATTTTGAAGGATAATGTTCAGAATCCAAAGAACTTAATTCCGGAAGTCGCAGCAAGTGGCTGGGTTCACGGCGGAATTCCATCACGCTCCTATCTACGCGATGTTAATTGTTAAATCATTTATTAATTATCATTTATTATTTATTAGATTTTTGTAGTTTACTAAAAAATCTAATAAAGAAATATAGAGAATGTCACTAGAATTTGACGAAAAACAACCTGTTGTGAAAGAAGATGCAAAATCAAAAAAAAGAAGACAACAATTGGCGAAACAAGCTGAAATAGCACAACGTATTATTAATGCAGCTCGCAATCAAAATGGTATCGATGATCTATCAGACGAAGATATTCGTGTTCCATTAAGTGTTCATAATTCTTATTTTGATAATCTATTGCATAATACTAAAAAGAGATATTATAAACGCACAAAAAAACATACACCTTTTAAATCAGAGGTATTGCAAGAAGCAAAAAATAGAGGTATTAATAAATATGTTAAATTTTCAAAGAATTTAACAACAAAGAATGCGATATTAAATGCGGCTCAAAGAAAATCAAATGAGAGCAAAAGTAAATTAGAAGCTAGAAAGGTTAAATCAAAGAATACTTCAAGGGCAAAGAGAGCCGCAGAAAAAGTAACAAAGGAAGTCTCACGAGGAACATTAAAAGGTCGCGTTCGTCAAGCTCTTGTCAATGAAGGTCATAATAACGTATCAAATGATGATATTATTGTACCATTAAAAGCAACAAATTCAAATTTAGACAAATTGATAAATCATGCAAGAAAGCGTTATTTTAAGAGAACAAAGAAACATACTTCTAAGCAAGCAACTATAATTGCTCGTGCTGCTAACCAGGGAATTGAAGCTAAATATGTTAAATTTAGAAAAGAATATAAATCAAATGATGATGTATTACAGGCTGCATTAGTACGTAAAGGAAAAGAGGATGCGAAATCAGCAAAGCCATTATTAAGACAATCTATTTTGAATTACGCAAGAGATAATTTGAATTTAGATGGTAAACAGGTTCGTACCTTGATTTGTGCTAAAGAGAAGAAATAAAATAGAATAAAATATTAAATGTAGTAGGAGATTATATAGAATGGCGATCTATTTAAGTAATTTATCAGAAGCATACGGACCATTATTAACGGCACATTGGGAGAAGAAGGAGAATCCACAACACTATGATGATTTAACTTCACAGTATGTTAATCCAACCCCTAAGAGACATATTTTAGGTATAGTGGGTGGAAATGAAGTAAGTTTAATTAAAGGAAATATGGTAGATTTGGAATCTGATTTAAAGGCATTAAATATACCAAATACATTTGCACCGTGGAGACAATATCAGCCACCAGTTAAAGGTCAGAAAGAGATTGTCCGAGACAATACAAAGATTCAATTAGCTATTAATGTTCAAAAGAATCATTTACCAGTCTATCAAATGATAGGATATCCTGCAGTTGTTGCCCCTGCTCCAATTGTAAATGAAGTTTGTATTAAACCTGAAAAGTATTAAATTATTTTTATTATATTATTTTTTCTTTTATTATATTATTTTATTATAAGTATTATAAAGAAGAGATGTCAGCATCGTGTTATACTGTTCAACAATCATTAACAAGATTAAGGAATGATCCGTTTCATCAAGTGGATGATATGAGAATTACATCATATGCATCTAGATATTATTTGAATCCTCCTGCTGCAAACTGTCCGACAACATTTCCAGTGAATGCAACAACAAGAATTCAAAAGAGTGGAAATTCGTGGGTAGAAGGTGAATGGAAAACAGATGTAGAGTCGGATTTAAAAGGTATTGATCGATTAGGTACAAAAATTAGATGTGATGCAGTACAATATAATCCAGGATCAAATCGTTTTAATCAGATTGCATTAAAGAATGCGAAAGATGAAAATGTACCTCAAACATTTGCACGTTTAGTAGATCCACCATGCACGCTTCGTACAACTGGCTGGAATCGTTGGCAACCACTCTTTCATAATCCTCAAGAAACATTTGAAACACCATTTGATTTCTATATACCATCACGTGATATTGATAAAGAAAAATATAATACACATCGACAACAAAGTTGTTTTACTTCACAATATCAACCCCCTATCAACGAACTGGGCCACGAAAATGATATGTATCCTCGCTATCCAACAGTTCGTACTTAAAATAAATCAAATAGATAGAGATGTCTCATTTAGCAGAACGTAAACTTATTCATTATTCTAAAAATAAGTTAACAGATTTAAAAAATACTACAATTGACCAAGAAAAACTATTAGGCTCATTGGGAAAACCAAAAGGATTGTGGTATGCTTATGGAGAGGATTGGAAAGAATATATACAAAAAAGTCAAAAACCACATTTAAGTCGTACGATGAATAATACTACAGTTCGGTATGAATTTACACTTCCAGAAGATACATTTATTAAAGAGATTACTAAAGCATCGCTCAATTCAATCTTAGAACTATCAAAACAAAATCTTTCCAACTTTATGAAAAGATTTGTAAAGAAGAAGTATATATATCCAGTAGAAGATATTGTAGAAGTTGCTATTAATCAGACACCCGGAAAAGGAGGAAGTAGTATATTAGATGAAATAGCAATAATAGTAAATAGAGAAGAAGAAGATGATGAAAAAAAAGTCTTTAGTGAGTATTATGAAAAATTAACTAATCCTCTTGAACCTGAAGATAATGATTATGTGGATATTTTTCAAATTAAAGAAATATTATTTGATAGATTGCCTACAAATTATGTACCATCACGTAAGGCATTAGCAGACGACCATATTACTATGTTTAATTGGACAAGTTTTTGGGAGGATGTATCTAATACATTAGGAGGTATAGAGTTTCATAATGATTTATTTGATATTGAACAGTGGGAAAATATTGACCTTCCGTGGACAAATAAACTTGATATTCGGTCTGGTGTTATTTTTCATCCAAATACCTTTCATAAAGGTATTTTAATAAAGCAATTAGAACTTCAACAAATGGTTGGAGGTAAAAAAAGAAAACAACATACGCGGCGTAATATAAAAAAAACAAAAAGAAATCGTAGTAGACATAGTAGACGATAAGTTATTAGCCTAAATTTATATTTCTGTAAGTCCTCCATTAATTAAAATAAAATTGTATATAAAAAAATAAAGAGATTTATATACAATTCTAATGTCTTTTGAAGCGTATCGGTGGTTACTTTTATGGCTACAACCATCTATTGAACATATACCCTTCATATTGTATGAACATACTTATGTAATTGAAAAACGATTTCGTATTGCTTTCAATGTGTATACTATTATTCGTGATACAACTACAAATGAATATATTTGGTATATTTTTGAAAATAATCAATTCTATTTTGAAAAATTTATAAATTCAAAACGTTATTCTAATTATAATAATCTTTTAATGGAAGTTTCACAAGAAATTTATTATAAATGGAATAAAATACCAAAATAAATTATTTTAAAATTATATCTAACCAGCGATAACGATCATCCCACGCTAATCCAAAATGTAAATCAATTATCTTTCTCATCATTTTAATCTCCTTATCTGACTCATTCTTTGATTTCTCCCTTAACTCCTCTATTATTTTCTCATTCATCTCCTTACATCTCTCTATAAATATATCTACTGTCATCTTTCTTAATTCATTCATTTTCTTTTGTAGAATTTCTCTAAATTTATCAATTGATAAGTAGGGGCGTCTAGTAGAGGAACGAAAGAAATTCATTTTAATAGGAAATGATTTAATTAATTTATCAAGATAACGATTAAGAATCATATTTGTATCTTCTTCAAATTGAATCGGTTTTACATTATTAATTTGATTAAAATATTGAATAGCATCTGTTTCAGATTCTACACAAATTTCAGTAACAGTTACCATAAAATCTAATGCATTAGGATCATTTTGAAAATATTCGGATACAATACTAACACGATGTTGACCATCAATTAAATAATATTTTTGGATTGTTTTTTCATCATCGTCATTTTCGATATATTGAATTATTTTATATCCAGAATCTAATAATTTAATATTTTTATGAATTGATTGTTTAATAGTAGCGACGTGATTCATATCAATAATACGATTTCCTTTCCAGATTGGTATTTTTGATAATGCTCTTGCAGACATTTTATATAATCTTGATCCATCGTAATATGTATGAAGAACGTGTTGCATTTTATTCTAATGAAACATTCTATCTCTTTATTTAAATATTATAACATCAATTTTTAAATCATTTCTTCCTCCTCAGGTGTAAGAAGCCATAATTTATATTCTTTGATTTTAGCCATTTTAATATGACCCTGAACCCAATTAAAATGAACTAATATAATACTTGATGGAATTGTTTCATAACTATTACAATGATCATAAAACATTTTACCATTTGGATATTTTTCTAAAGGTAAAGGACACATTAAACAATAAGGTTTAACAAATTTATTAAAATAGGATTGATCATTATTATCAAAAGCACATTGTGTATATTTCCTTTTTCCATTTTCCGATACACAATCATATAATTTAATTAATTGTTCATTTGATTTAATAAATAGATAACCAGTACACATATTTTTTGTATTTCCATCTTGTTGAGAATCATTTTGAATCCATACATCATATATCTTATCTT
>Ga0315284_10001146_pt1 | contig 37448 bp, 29 predicted proteins | sample YL17G09_16_MG_FD_203696 | JGI IMG/M metagenome (GOLD analysis project Ga0315284, IMG submission 203696) | Sediment microbial communities from Yellowstone Lake, YNP, Wyoming, USA - YL17G09_16 | ecosystem: Environmental > Aquatic > Freshwater > Lake > Sediment | place: USA: Wyoming | collected...
CAAAAAGTGGTGACACAGGGGCGTCACGAACCCCCGCCTGCCAGATGCGAATCTAAAAATGGGCGGGCAGGATTTCGTGACGCTAAGATGCCGAAAACAAATCGTTTTGAGTGTCACGGTGTGGACCGTGACACCCCTTCGGTTCTTTTTGTACAGCCTCAAGATATATTGCCAGATTACTCAATGGCAATTCTTTACGCCCTTTCACAAGTCCCAAAGGGATCGAGTTTGTGTAATAAGTCAAGAACTTTTGGGCAGAAGGTACGTCTTAGTTAAAATCGTTTTTCGCTCGTACTTCAAGGATAGCTTATGGAGCATGTTTCAGGTACACCACGCGAACAGATAACACTGTTTCCGGAAGCCATCGAAGATTACGTGAGTGTTGACAATCCGGTCCGCTTTCTCGACGCTTTTGTCGATGGCCTCGATACCGTAGGGCTAGGTTTTCAGCATGCAAACCTCAACGAGACTGGCCGTCCGGCATACGATCCGAAAGACCTATTGAAGCTCTATCTGTATGGGTATTTGAACCGCATCCGCTCCAGTCGATTGCTGGAACGAGAGAGTAAGCGCAACTTGGAAGTGCTGTGGCTTCTGAAGCGCCTCTCACCGGATCACAAGACGATCAGTGACTTCCGTCGCGGCAATGCTGAAGCATTGCGGGCCGTCTTCAAACAATTTGTGGTTACCTGCTCCAAGCTTGAGTTGTTTGGAGCGGAACTGGTGGCGATTGATAGTACCAAGTTCAAGGCCTCCAACGCACGGGACCGGGTCAAAAACCGAGAGCAACTTGACAATACTATTACTCGCATTGGTGAATCCATCAGTCAGTACCTCACACAAATGGAAGAGAGCGATCAACACGAAGAGACAACTGGTCCACCGCCTGTGACGAAAGAAGCCCTCCAGGAGAAAATCGCCCGGCTGCAAAAGGAGAAAGCACAACTTCAACAAGCTCGTCAAGGCTTAGATCAATCACAGGCCGAGTATGCATCGCTGACTGATCCGGACTCTCGCCTGATGAAGAATGAACGTCGGATCGAACCAGCGTATGCGATGCAAGCGGCTGTCGATGCAAAGCATTCTCTGATCATCGATTATGAACTGACCCAAGATGCTGCCGACAATAATCATCTGTCGTCTGTTGCGGCCGGGGCTAAGGAGATGCTCGGTGTTGAAACCCTGGCCGTTTGTGCTGATGCGGGCTACTACGATACCGTCGACCTCAAGACGTGCGAGGATCACGGCATCACGACCTATGTTTCCATCCCAGCTCCGAAGATCCCCAAACACACAAACGTTCCCACACCCGATTACTATCACGACCGATTTGTCTACGATGAAGCGACCGACATCTATCGATGTCCTGCGGGGCAGACGCTACACTATATATCGCACCACCGACAAGAGTGATGGACGGCGCATCCGCATCTATCGCACCGAGGCTTGCATTGCCTGTCACTTCAGGAGTGCCTGTACCACCTCCCCGCGAGGTCGCTATATCAATCGCTGGGAACACGAAGCTGTGCTGGATCGACTGAAGCAGCGCTTGGCAAATCAGCCCGAGATGATCAAACACCGGAAAGCGATCATCGAACACATCTTTGGTACGATCAAGAAAATCTGGGGCTACAGTGCCTTGCTGCTCCGTGGGCTTGCGAACATTGCCGGTGAAGTAGCCTTGATGAACCTCAGCTACAATATCAGGCGTGTGCTGAGCATCGTGGGCACGAGGAAGTTAATCCTGGCCCTTCAGCACAGCTAGACGGCACGGAGATCTCTTCTCCGGATCGATGGTTGGCCAGTTCCTCAGCCATCGTTCTTGTCAAAGAACAATGGACACTTATTACACGGTCTCGATCCCTTCGAGAAGCGACGACCTCCGCAGACGGTCAGGGGGTACAGCACTACTAAGAAACAAAACTAGTTTTTGGGTGGCGGCGCGAATGACTCCCTGATCGCCATCCCATACCGCAGTCCCCGATCACTCACCGTGATTCGATCCGCATTCATTCTCTTCATCACTTCCATCAGAATGACAATTCCCGCCAGCAGGACGTCTGCTCGGCCCGGAAGGATCTGCGGGTAGACCAGCATTTCATCAATTGTCTTGATTCTCAGTTGGTTGAAGATCTGCTGGATCGTCTCGAATGTTAGGATATGTCCGCTCACGCGCCGGGGATCATACGTCGGAAGCTGCAGATCAAGTGCTGCGAGGGTTGTGAGTGTCCCCGCCACGCCGATGAGCTGAGTCTGTGACGGGAGAGGGGAGATTGAAGCGACCTGAGCACGAATCTCGTTGAGCGCCTGGCTCATCGAGAGAGAAGAGGGGGGTGAAATCTTCAACACCCGCTCCGTGAGCCGGACGCAGCCAATGTCCAGGCTCTGTTTCTTCTGGATCGCGTCGTTGACTCCGAAGGTCAGTTCCGTGCTTCCTCCCCCGATGTCGAGCACACTAAAGTACTCCGGTTTGCCGGGCTTCTGAAACTCCGAGATGGCACCCAGATAGGTCAGCTCTGCTTCCTCGTCTCCGGAGAGGATTCTGATTCCAACGCCAAGTTCTTCCGCGATGAGTCGAATGAACTGATCTCTGTTGCTTGCGTCGCGAAGCGCACTTGTTCCGCAGGCGACGATTCTCTCAGATCCGCACTCGTCAGAAATTTGCCTGTAGGAGCGCAGGAAGCTCAATGTCCGTTCGATTGTTTCTCCCGCTATTGCGCGAGACCGGTCGACACCCGTCCCCAACCGTGCAATCACATGTTCATCTCGCATCGTCTTCAGCGTGCCGTCAGGCGCGATGTCTGCGATCAGCATCAGTATGGTGTTTGTTCCTATGTCAATCGCGGTCAGGCGCATGGACGTTTGTCAGAGCAACGGCGACCCACTCGTTTTCATCCACGATTTCAAGGGGAACCACATCTCGATGGGACAGGAAATCCATAAACAGGGCGAGATCGGATGCCAACAAGCCTGAGAGGATCAAGATACCGTCGGGCTTGAGTTTCTTCAGCAGGTCGGTCATCGACTTCGTGATCGTGGGCATGTCGATGTTGGCGACCACCAGATCAAACTTCTGGTTCGACAGTCGCTGCACGTCACCTGGTATCACCTTGACACTTCCGGTCACGCGGTTCTTCTTCACATTTTCCCTCGCGTTTTCGGCCGCCCATTCGTCGTTGTCGATGGCAACCGCGGACCGCGCCCCAAGTTTGATGGCGGCAATCGCCTGAATGCCCGTGCCTGATCCAAAGTCAAGGACGCGAGTTCCAGGTCTGATATACTCCTGCAGCAACACGAGGCAGAGGCGGGTGGTCTCATGGTGACCCGTTCCAAACGACATCTTCGGGGATTGATATGCAGGACAATCTTGCCTCTCTGCCGGGCACCCAGCTTCTTCCACGATGGCTTGATGATGATCCGATCCGTTGCTTCGACGATACCGGCGTGTTTTTCCCATTGTGCGTTCCAGTTCTGCTCGCGGATGGCTGCCCTCTCAAACTGCACATCCATCGCAGGGAACTCTCGTTTGATCGCTTCCAGCACCAACCGCAGTCTACCCTCCAGCCTTGATGTCCAGCGCCTCTGCCCGATGTAACAATCGAGCGACCGCTCTTCCTACAGAAATCCGCCGAAGCCAAGCGCGGCAAGTTGTCCCACCAGCAGATCCTGGTATTCGGGCGCAGCGTGGAATGTGATTTGAATCCAGAGACGCTTCTTCATCCTTTTGCCGAGTATCTCTTCCGAAGAATGCCTTCGACGAGATCGTTGTTCATTTCCAGCCAGTAGATCTGGTCCTGGTAGTTTTCCTGCATCTTCCGGTCGGCTTTGTTGTAGCGCACGTTCAGACCGTAGACGAGCCACACCGCAACCGTGAAGGCGGTGAGGGACTGCAAATCAGAAAGGATCAGGCCGGAAGAGATCTCAACGCCCAGGACTACCAGGGAGAGTACTGCAAACCAGAACGACGTCCGACGAATCTGAATCATGATGTGATAGATGGTGCCGAAGAAGAATATCTTTTCGTGAAAGACGAGGGGCATATGGTTGTTCAGGAGGTAAAAATAGAGCTGTCGCGCTTCGCTGTTGTCGAGAGCGCGAAGGCTTGACATTGTCCGTGACTTGTTCTTCAAGTACAGGCTCGGCTGATTTTCCTGAAATGCCTTTCTGCGCTTTGTGCTCTCTTTTGCATAGAGTGTCAATCCGGCCACCATCCCGACCGCGATGAACACGAGCAAAAGCGTTAGCCCATCGAGAGCGAACAACGGGAAGTATCGTGAAATGCCCGACAAGTAGAACAGGAAGAACAGCGTTGCACAGTAGTAGCCCGGAGCGAGGATGCGAACAGCTTCGTGCGAGCTGAAGGAGGATGAGTTTTGACCCATGGTGTTATTGGACGAATGAGGCTTTTGAATAGATTATGGCAAGCAACACCCGGCCGACTGCAGCCAGACTCGCGCTGCTGCATTTGTCGGGCGTGTCCGCGAGCGTGTGCCAGTATTTGTTCGATGCGTCGGGATAGGTGAAATCGATCAGATTAACCGTCCGGATTCCAGCTTCATTCAATGGAAGGTGATCGTCAGAGATATCGCTGCCTGGTGCATCAATGAATTGGGGGATGTCGAGATCCCGTGCCGTTCTGAAGAGGAGATTCATCAGTTCGGGCGCGAACCGGTCTGAACTGACTTCGCGCGGAATTCGCAACTCCCTATCTCCAATCATGTCAATATTGATCCCGAAGCGTGGATTGAAGTCGGGCAGCCGATTCCTGGCAAAGTACTTTGCTCCAACGGAAAATGTCTCCGGCCTTCCTGTTGTGCCGAGGTCCTCTCCATCAAACAGAATAATGTCCACGCCGATTGAGGGCGGATTCAGTTTCATGTGACGAGCAATCTCCAGCAGCACAGCGACACCGCTCGCGCCATCGTTTGCGCCGAGAATCGGCCTTTTGTGATTCTTGGGATCAGAATCCTGATCGGCCCACAGGCGCGTGTCCCAATGGGCAGAGAGGGCAATCCGTCGCCTCGCCGATGCATTGAATGCACAGATGATGTTCGTAAGCAAAACCTGCTTGCCAGTTGAGAGTGTGAATGGGAATTGCTGGAGCTGCACGTCATCAGCGAATTTCTTCAATTCATTCTGTAGGAAATTCAAACACCGTTCGTGTCCTGCCAGTCCCGGGCCTCTGGGTCCGAATTGTGTTTGCTTCACAAGGTAGTTGAATGCAATCTTGCTGTCGAATGTGGGAGAAGTAGAGGACTCTTGAATGGATCGTTTCACCGACTGAGAGCTTGGATCTTGATTGACGGTGCCCCACGCGACCGGAGATGAAAGGAGCATCGTCAGGGACAGGGCGAACGATGTTGGACAGAACTGCATGGGATAATAAGCTGTGATGGTCGTCTACGGTTGCCGAACAGCGATTCTTCCCGTTCGACTGAAACTCGCCAGCAGCGCACCGATCTTGTCTTGAGCCTGCTGGTACAGCCTCGTCGGATAAATGAAGTTCTGCATGAACATCGAAAATACCAGCTGTTCGTCATCGAGCGTTCTCACATACCCGGAAAGCGAGCTCACAGCGCTGATTGTGCCGGTCTTTGCACGCAAGTTACCTTCAGCAGGCGTGCCTTTCATCCTCTGCTGCAACGTTCCATCAACGCCTGCGATCGGCAGTGATTCATAGAACAAAGGGAAGATCGCGTCGCGCTTAGCCATGGACTCAAGGAGCTGCGTAATCATCTCGGTCGTGAGCAAGTTGTACGAGGAGACCCCAGAGCCATCCGCAATGTGGTATCGCGTCGAATCGATGCCGAGGGAATTCAGGAACTCGTTGATGACGTAAATCCCACCTTGCGCACTCGCCGGTGTGCCCCTCTTCACGGCGCAGAGCGTCTTGAGGGTCAGCTCGGCTGAGAGGTTATCGCTTGTCTTGTTGAGATTCACAATCATCGAATCCAGACCGCGATAGTGCACGGCGAGCTCATGCGCAAACGAAGGTGCCGCGCCAACAGCGGGCTCCTGATCAACCGAGATGCTATCTCGTCTGAGCGCTTCCGTGAGCAATTGAGCTGCGTACAGCTCGGGCTTCCACACGCTGATCTGCCTCTCAACGGGTTTCGATCCGGCCACGATCTCCCCATTGATCATGATCGCATTCTGGCGCTCCTTGAATAGCCGGGTTACGTCAAGCGGTTGGACGGCAGTGTCGGCGACGGTTCGTGCCGTATTTATCAGAGAAACGTAGTCGGTCGAAGGCTCGATCCGCACTTGGACTGAATCGCCAGCTTCCTGGCCGGGTGTGATCTCTACCTTGACGCAATTGTCATTAATGGCAAGGGGGCTGATGAACGCGGCATATTCATAAGGCTCGTCGTCCCACATCCATCCGGAACCCCAGTAGAAATCATCGAAATATGAGACATCTGCGAGAATTCGGCCACGCATCTCTTTGATCCCTTGCGCTTTGAGTTGCCGAATCAAGGTATCAAAATCCTCCGTCTTCAAGTCCGGGTTACCATATCCCTTGAAATACAGATTCCCATAGACGATTCCCTCTCGTACGGTGGTGTCGGCCAGGAGGGCAGTCTTGAACTTGTATTCTTTCCCGAGTATCTGCAACGCAGTTGCCGATGTCAGGAGTTTCATGTTCGATGCGGGACGCATCAAGAGCCTGCTGTCGCGCTCATAGAGTATTTCTCCCGACTCGAGAGACAAAACCTTGATGCTTGTCCGCGCCGGCACGAAGATCGAATCAGACAGTATCGTGTCGATGTCGTACTGCAACGCTTGGATGGGATCGGACGGCCTCCCAACCGATCGAAATGCAGAACAACCGGTCAGCCACGCAAACACAGCAGCCAGCATGATGGTAAGTCGGAGAAACGAAAGAGGTGGCATTGCTCTGAGAACCTTCGAGGTGCTAGCGTTCGTGAGTCGAGAAACTTGTGCAACCGGATGAAGATCGTTCGCGGTCGAAACAAATTTCAAGCTAAAAAGGGTCAAATGCAACCGCTCGAGGTGAAGAGTGATTTCTTGACTGAGCGTCGAAAAAAGGGTATATTTTATCCGGTGATTTTTACACGAAATCTGTTGGAGAGGTTTTCATGCTGCAGTTTTTCAGGAAGCTGTTCGGATCGAAGCACGAGCGCGATATTCGGAAGCTCTTGCCGCTCGTGCCAGACATAAACGCGCACGGCGAGCAGCTGCAGAATTTGAGTGATGATGAGCTCCGTGGAAAAACCGCGGAATTTCGTGTGCGCGTCAAAGGTGCAACACAAGAGATTGAGTCTGAAATCGCTCAGCTCCAGGAATCGCTGAAAGAAGACCTTCCGTACGGTGAGCGTGAGGGGATCTACAACCAGCTCGATGAACTCAACAAAGAACTGGATGCAAAGATCGAGGAAACACTGAACGAGATCCTGCCCGAGGCATTTGCGGTCGTCAAGGAAACGTGTCGGCGACTGCTGGGGGAGACGTGGGAAGTTGCGGGAAACAAGACCGTCTGGGATATGGTCCCGTTCGACGTTCAACTCCTCGGCGGGGTCGTGCTTCACCGAGGGAAAATTTCCGAAATGGCGACGGGAGAGGGGAAGACGTTGGTGGCTACACTGCCAACGTATCTCAATGCCCTCCCAGGCAGAGGCGTTCATATCGTTACGGTCAACGACTATTTGGCTCTTCGTGATAGCCAGTGGATGGGAAGAGTCTTTGAATTCCACGGGCTCAAGGTCGGATGCATCCTGCAGCAGATGGACCCGGCTCAGCGGAAGGTCCAATATGCAGCGGATATTACCTACGGCACGAACAACGAGTTCGGATTCGACTACTTGCGCGACAACATGGTTGTCAGCGCCGACGAGATGGTGCAGCGGGGGCACAACTATGCCATCGTTGACGAGGTCGACTCTGTCTTAATCGACGAAGCGCGAACCCCGCTGATCATCAGCGGCCCCGTAGCGGTTGAAGACCATAAGTTCAATGAAATGAAGCCGTTCTTGGAGCGGCTGGTGAACGCACAGAAAAGCCTGGTCGCCAAAATCACGGCTGACGCCGAGGCGTTGCTCCAGCAGAACACACTGGACGGAGCCGGCGTGCTCTTGCTGCGGGCCCAGCGAGGCCTGCCAAAGAACAAGAAACTGCTCAAATTGTTCGCCGAGCCGGAGAACAAGACTTTGGCCCAAAAGACCGAGCGGACCTACATGCAAGACCAGTCTGCTCGAATGCACGAGATAGACGACGAGCTCTATTTTAGCATCGATGAGAAATCGCATACGATCGATCTTACGGAAAAAGGTCGGGAGTTTCTGGCGCAAGTCTATCCTGGACACGACAAGGAGCTGTTCGTCATCCCCGATATCACGACCGAATTCAGCTTGATCGAGGGGAACGCAAACATTTCCACAGAGGAAAAGCAGCGCAAGAAGGACGAGATCAACAAACTCTTCGCCGAGCGGAATGACCGTATCCATACCATCCTTCAGCTCTTGAAAGCCTACGCCCTCTACGAGAAGGACGATGAATACGTTGTTTCCGAAGATGGCAAGGTCATGATCGTGGACGAATTCACCGGTCGTCTGCTTCCGGGGCGGAGATACTCCGAGGGCTTGCATCAGGCGATTGAAGCGAAAGAGGGTGTCAAGGTCGAGCGCGACACCCAGACCCTGGCGACGGTGACGCTGCAGAACTACTTCCGGCTCTACAAGAAGCTCGCCGGAATGACAGGAACCGCGGAGACTGAAGCAGCGGAGTTTTTCGATATTTACAAACTCGACGTCGTGGTGGTTCCGACCAACCGTCCGATGGTACGCAAGGATGACGACGACCAAGTGTACAAGACGATACGTGAAAAGTACAACGCTGCCATTGCGGAAATTGAGGAATGTCGCACGGTCAATCGCCCGGTGCTCGTCGGGACGACAAGCGTGGAGGTTTCCGAGACGATCAGCCGCATGCTCAAGCGGAAGGGGGTACCGCACAATGTGCTGAACGCCAAGCAGCATCAACGGGAGGCGGAAATCGTCGCGCATGCCGGTTTGCCCGGGGCAGTGACGATTGCCACGAACATGGCAGGTCGTGGCACGGATATCAAGCTCGGCCCCGGAGTGAAAGACGTCGGCGGCCTGCACATCGTCGGCACGGAGCGCCACGAGGCCCGGCGAATCGACCGACAGCTTCGAGGGCGGTCAGGCCGTCAGGGCGATCCCGGGTCGTCCCGGTTCTACCTTTCACTCGAAGACGACCTGATGCGGCTCTTCGGCAGCGAGCGGATTGCCCGCATCATGGATCGGATGGGATTGAAAGAAGGGGAGGTCATCCAGCACCCGATGATCACGCGTTCTGTCGAGCGCGCACAGAAGAAAGTTGAGGAGAACAACTACGGCATTCGAAAACGGCTGCTCGAGTACGACAACGTCATGAACCAGCAGCGCGAGGTGATCTACTCTCGCCGGCGGCACGCGTTGTTGGGTGAGCATCTGCGGGATGATATCTTCGACATGGTGCGCGACCTCGCCGCAAAGACCGCCGGGCGGTACTTCAAAGAAGGAGACGTCGAGGGACTGAAGACCGAAGTGCGGTCGAAGTTCTTAGTCGATCTCAAGCTCAGTCCGGAGGAGTTTCAGACGCTTGGTGAGAGCGGATTGACCGACAGAATCGTCAAGGAGGCTGAGGAGTTCTACCGGCGGAAGGAGGAAACGATCGGTCGTGACATGATGGGGCTGCTCGAGCGAATGGGAATGCTCCAGGTCATCGACGCCAAATGGCGCGATCATCTGCGGGAGATGGATGACTTGAAGGAGGGTATTCACCTGCGCGGGTACGGTCAGAAGGACCCGCTCGTTGAGTACAAAACGGAAGCTTTCAGCATGTTCATGGAGATGATGGACATGATCACAGATGAAGTGATCGACATTGTCTTCAAGGTCTACCCGGAGACCCCCGAGCAATTGCCAACCCAGCGAGCTCGACGACCCATGCGGCCGCAGGAGATGGTACTCACACACGAGGAGGCGCTCGGGGCAGGATTTCAGGCAAATCGCGAGCCGATTCCGGCTGGTGCCACAGAGCACGCTCAGGCGGGAAAAGCAGGACAGAAGCAACAGCCGGTTCGGGTGGGGCAGAAGATCGGAAGAAACGATCCATGTCCGTGTGGCAGCGGAAAGAAGTATAAGAATTGTCATGGGGCGTGAGCTCGCGGAATTGGACCGCAAGCGACCATCCCTGTTGCCCGGCGCTCTTGCAACTCACTAACATGAGAACAGTATGAAGAAAATCGAAGCCATTATCCGTCCGTTCAAACTCGATGATGTCCGTGAGGCGCTCTCGGAAATTGGCGTACGCGGAATGACGCTGACGGAAGTGAAAGGATATGGGCGACAGAAGGGGCATACGGAGTTGTACAGAGGGTCAGAATATAAGATCGATTTCCTTCCCAAGATTAAAATTGAGATCATCGCCGATGACTCGATGGTCGACAACATCGTCTCGACAATCATCAAGGCAGCGAAGACCGGGCAGGTGGGAGATGGCAAGATCTTTGTGTCAGCGGTGCAGGATGTCATTCGAGTTCGGACGGAGGAATCCGGCGAGGACGCGATCTGAATTTTCTTACGGCGGACAACTGGTCCATTCCTGTCAGCAATATTGGTGAGAGAGAATTGAAATTCGAGCGTTCCGTTGAAGCATGGGCGGAACGCTTTTGTTTTCCGATCGATGGAAGAGCAAAAAGACTATAGAGCGGGCTACGTTGCGATTGTCGGTGAGCCGAACGTTGGGAAATCGACGTTGATGAACGCTCTGCTCAATCAAAAACTCTCCATAGTCACAAGCAAGCCGCAGACGACACGTCAGAGAGTGTTAGGGATTCTCAGCCTGGATAACGCGCAGGTGATTTTCCTCGACACGCCGGGACTTCTTCGTCCGAAATACTTGCTGCACGAAAAGATGATCGAGTTTGCAGAATCAGCTCTCCTCGACAGCGACATCATTCTGGTTCTCACGGAGGTATCCCGCGGAAGTGAGCTGCCTGAGCCGGTGGAGTCGGCTGTTACACCATTCGTGGGCAAGAAAAAGATCGTCCTTGTTCTGAACAAGGTCGATACGATTCATCGGGATAAGGCTCTGCCGCTCATCGAGCAGTTCTCCAAGCGAGGAGCGTTTAGTGACATCGTCCCGGTTTCGGCCTTGCGCGGTGAGAACCTCGACGAATTGCTCCGCACGATTCTCAAGGAGCTGCCGATTCACCCTCCGTTCTATCCGCCCGATATCGCCAGCGAACAACCTGAGCGCTTCTTTGTTGCTGAGCTGATCCGTGAAAAGATCTTCGAGCAATTCCGGGAGGAGATCCCGTACTCGACGGCGGTGGATATCGTCGAATTCAAGGAACGAGAGCAAGGCAAGACGTATATCAACGCGGACATCATCGTAGAGCGCGAATCGCAAAAGGGAATTCTCATTGGGAACAAGGGCTCAGCGCTCAAAGATCTCGGGCAACGGGCACGCGTGGACATCGAGCAATTCATTGGTCGGCCTGTCTATCTTGACCTCCACGTCAAGGTGCGAGAGAATTGGCGAGAGAGTGAAGGGTGGCTGAAGCGTTTAGGCTACTCGACCGAGAGTTGAAGAATCGCTACGATAGTCTCTTCGTGCCACTTCCAGGAAGTGATATCATGTTTTGATAGTTCCGTGTCCCCCTGACAGCCTGCGGCGGTCGTCCCCGACCGAGGGAATCCCTTTGGGACCTGTGAAGGGGGGAAAAATAGTTCTGCAGTAGTTATCCAAGCCGAGTATTCATTCCCTCCTTTGACGAAGGAGGGGTCGATCCGATGACCTGTCCGCCTACTCTCGCGTTTTTTGCGTCCCGTGCCTTTTACGGGATTGGCGGAAGTCGGATCGGCTTGCCCGCCATGCTTCGTGGCGGGGGGAGGTAGAGAAAAGCAGACCCCCTGCGATCCTGTGAATCAGATCGCGTCCCCCTTGCGAAGGGGGACAGATAATTCTGCAGCAATTATCCAAGCCGAGTATTTTTACCCTCCTTCACAAGTCGCGCTGCGAAGAAGTGTATTCGGGAAAGGGGGCCCTGTAGGGGAGAGAATGTGAGGGAAGGTCAGAACAACTTGGGTTACAAACACAAACATATCCAAGTGAAAGGGCACTGGAAAGCCGGTTGAATACGCGTGCCACGATGATACGAAGTCCCTAAGTTTCATGAAAGGGAAGAAAATCAAAACGTCTTTCTTTGTGGTCTTGTGACTTCGTGGCAGAAATTATGTTTGCGACCGCTTTTCTGGGTTCGTACTTTCAATCCTATGCCAGAAATCATACCGTTTCGGGGTGTTCGCTACAATCAAGGACTTGTCCATCTCGACGAAGTCGTTGCTCCGCCTTACGATGTGATCTCACCCGAGCAGCAGCAAAAGCTCTACGAGCGGAATCCGCATAATGTCGTCAGGTTGATATTGGGTCGGGAAGAGGATCGGTATGGCGCGGCAGCGAAACATCTAAAGGAGTGGATGGGACAATCCATCCTCACGAGGGACGAAAAACCAGCCCTGTACGTACTGTGGCAAACATTCAACGTGGGTGACAGTGGGTCGGTGACGCGAAAGGGATTCATCGCGTTGTGCCGGCTGGAGGAGTTCGAGAAACAGGTTGTCCTTCCGCACGAGAAAACGCTCGCCAAGCCGCGGGAGGATCGATTCAAGCTCTTCAAGGCCACCAATTCGAATTTCAGTCAGGTCTTTTCGTTGTACTCCGACCCGGAACACGAGATCGACGTCGTGCTGAACGGTCTCTCCAACTCGCCTCCCGCTGCGGATGTCGTGTTTGAGGATGTTCAGAATCGACTCTGGGAGATCCGCGATGCAGACGCGATCAGACGGATTCAGCACTTGATGCAGTCTAAGCAAGTCCTCATCGCCGATGGACACCATCGGTACGAGACGGCCCTCGCCTACAGGGATTTCAAGCGCTCGCAAAACCCGAATCACAATGGACGCGAACTGTACAACTATGTGATGATGTTTTTCACCAACGTTGATGACTACGGCCTCGTCATCTTTCCAACCCATCGCGTCGTACACTCCTTGGAATCGTTCAACCCAAAGAGCTTCCTTCAGAAGCTTGAAAACAATTTCCTCCTGCGAGAATACAAGGATCGAGAATCGCTGATCACGGCGCTGGGCGTGAGTCCCGTCCGTTCGTTTGGCTTGACGATGAGGGGAGTACAGGGCCTCTATCTCCTGACGTTGAAGCCAACGATCTCGGTAAACGACCTTGTTGCAGACGATCTGCCACGTGAGGTCAAGGATCTCGACGTGACGGTCTTGCACGTTGCTGTACTGCGAGACATCCTCGGTATCTCAGCTGAAGCACAGGAACAGAAACGTAGTCTCAGCTACGTGAGAGAGGCGTCAGAGGCGTGCGAGATGGTGAGCAATGGACAGGCGCACCTTGCGTTCCTGATGAATGCGACGCGGATCGAAGAGGTACGGGGCGTAGCAAGAGCAGGCCATACGATGCCTCAAAAGTCGACCTATTTCTATCCGAAATTGCTGTCGGGACTTGTCTTGAACATCATGTCAGAGTGAGTGGAGACCATGTTCAAAAAAATTGCTCATATCGGAATTGCCGTGAATGACATCAATGCCTCGGCGGAGTTGTTCGGCAAGCTGTTTGGCAAGGCTGCGGATCACTTCGAACACCTCCCGGAACATAAGGTGAACACCGCACTGTTCGCGGTCGGCGAATCGAGCGTCGAGCTCACCGAGGCAACCGACCCGGAATCGCCAATTGCCAGGTTTATCGAGAAGCGAGGAGAGGGAGTGCATCACGTCTCTTTTGCTGTCGACGATATTAAACGAGAAATGGCTCGATTGAAGGACCTCGGCTTTCAGCTCATCGATGAGAAACCTCGACTCGGAGCCGACGGCTTCTACGTTGCCTTTCTTCATCCGAAGTCAACCAATGGCGTGCTGATCGAACTCAGCCAGAAGACATCGTAAACGTCAAGGGACCTCGAAAGACTTTCGGCGTCTATGGATATCCAAATCACAGCCAACGATCTTTCGCTCGAGGAGAAGCTTGAGTCTCTCCCCGCCAAGCCGGGAGTGTATCAGTTCAAGAACGCAGAAGGGAAGGTCGTGTACGTCGGGAAGGCCCAGAACCTTCGCAATCGCGTCCGACAATATTTTTCCGCCAGAGGCGCCCGCCCGAACGAGCTAGGCGGGCGGGGATCCGCCTCCGGCGGACAGCAATCTCGAGCCTTCGATCCGAAGCTTGATGCGCTCGTGTCCAAAATCGCGGATGTCGAGCTGATGGTCACCGACTCTGAGGTCGAAGCGCTGATCCTCGAGGCCAACCTCGTCAAGAAGCTAAAGCCCCGCTACAACGTCAGTCTGAAAGACGACAAGAGTTATCCATATATCGTCATCACGAACGAGCCGTTTCCGAGGGTATTTGTGACGCGGAGGATCGTTCGCGACGGATCGCGGTACTTTGGGCCGTACACCGACGTCAAGACGATGCGCTTTGCGCTCAAGACGGTCCGCGACATCTTCATGATCCGGAGCTGCAACTACGATCTCACGCCGGAGTCAATCGAGAAGGGAAAGTTCAAGCTCTGTCTCGACTATCACATTAAGAAATGCGAAGGGCCATGCGAAGGCCTCCTGACGGCTGAACACTACAATGCCATGATCGACAAGGTGGCGAAAGTGCTGAGGGGCAGGACGGACGATGTCGTGCAATCACTGCAGGAGGAAATGGAAGAGCTCTCCTCGGACCTCAAATTCGAAGACGCCGCAAGAGTTCGGGATAGATTCCGTGCCCTGTCTGTCTATGGCGAGAGGCAGAAAGTCGTGGATGTCAAGCAGGTTGACCGTGACATCATCGCCGTGGCTTCGAAGGGCGACGATGCAAGCGGTGTCATCTTCAAGGTGCGGGACGGTAAGGTCCTCGGCAGTCACCACTACTATCTGAGCAATGTCGAGGGAAAGGATGAGGGGGAAGTGCTGGAGAGCCTTCTCGAGCGATACTATCTTGAGCACGAAGACATACCTGCCGAAATCTCCCTGTCTGCGGAAATTGCGTCAGTGGATCTTGTACGATCCTGGCTACACGAGAAACGAGGGGACGCAGTTGCGCTTGAGGTGCCGAAGGCCGGAGACAAGGCCAAGCTTCTGTTTATGGTCAAGAAAAACGCCGAGTTCCTGCTGGAGGAGCTGGAGCTGCAGAAAATGAAGCGCGGTGAATTGGTCCCGCACTCAGTCAAAGCGCTTCAGCGCGATCTCCGTCTGACTGCCCCGCCTCGACGGATCGAGTGCTTTGACATCTCCAATATCCAGGGGAGCGATGCTGTTGCTTCGATGGTGGTTTTTGTTGATGCAAAGCCGAAGAAGAGCGAGTACCGGAAATTCAAGATCAGGACCGTCTCCGGGCCTGACGACTTCGCAAGCATGAGAGAAGTTGTTGAGAGGCGCTACTCAAGACTCGTGGAGGAACAAGGGGCATTGCCCGATCTCATCATGGTTGATGGAGGCAAGGGACAGCTTTCCAGCGCCATCGAGGTTCTCCAGACGCTTAACCTCACAACAGTGCCAATCATCGGTCTGGCGAAAAGGTTAGAAGAAGTCTTTGTGCCGAACGTAAGCGAACCGCTCACCTTGCCGCGCACATCATCGGGGTTGAGGTTGCTGCAGCAGATCCGCGATGAAGCTCACCGGTTTGCGATTGAATATCATAGGAAGCTGCGTTCCAAACGGATTCTCAAGACCGAACTCGATTTGATCAAGGGCGTGGGGAAGAAGCGTGCAACGGAGTTGCTCGAAGCGTTTGGCTCCGTGCAAGGAGTGAAGTTCGCAACGGAAGAACAGATTGCGGAAATCGTTGGATCAAAAGTCGCCGCGGAAATCAAGGAATTCTTTTCTGAAGGAGTCCAGTAGCATCTTGTTTCTGAACAGACTTTTGCGGTTATTGTTTTTGTCCAGCTCACTTGTGCTCACCGCGAACAGCGCTCACCATCCCAACGTCCAAAGGAAGCTATGACAAGTCCAGGTTTGATGCAGGTTCTGATCGTTGACGACGAAAACTCGTTCCGCCTCAGCCTTGAAATGGCTTTGAAGATCACCAACAACTTTGCGGTCCGTTCATGCGATTCAGGTCAAGCAGCCGTCGAGATCTTGAAGAAGGACCAATTTGACGTCATTCTTCTCGACTACAAGATGGACGATATGACCGGACTCGAGGTTTTGGAATGGATGCACAGCCAGGAAATCCAGACTCCGGTCATTATGATCACGGCGGCAGGATCGGAGGCTGTTGCTGTCGAAGCGATGAAGCTTGGCGTGTATGACTACCTTCGGAAAGATCAGCTTGATATTGATCGGCTCTCGCTTGCCATGAAGAGTGTGTACGAGCGGTACCTCTACCGGAGACAAATCATTGAACGGGAGGCGGAAAAGCGCGTGTTGAAGGAGAAGCAAAAGGAGCTCGATTCCTTGCGGCTCTTTCACAATACGGTGAATTCTGTCGGCCAGCTCCTCGAAAAGAGCCTTGTTGAACTGCAGAAGAATCTGAGAAGATTCGAAGGTGAGCTTTCGGAAACCGTCCCGGACAAAGGGATAGAGCGGGTCAAGGAAGTCTTCAGCGAGCTTCATCAGAGTCTTGAAGTTGTCTCTTCGGGTGTGGCCTCCATGCGAAACCTCTCATCGGTCGTTACCCACAGATTGGACGAGATTCATGTTTCCCCGAAGGTTGACGAGCAGCAACGGCGTTGACGCAAGTGGTCTGACGGACGCATCAATCCGGTCGAGCTCACCATCTCCGCTTGCCTTCGCACACGAAGTTTCTTATATTTTTGGCGCCTGCCGAGCGTCGCCGATAGTCCGGAAGGCTCCTCAGATACTTGGGCGCTTAGCTCAGTCCCGTTCCGGCACGATTCCGCCGACTTGTCCACCGGTTTTGTGGCGGAAGGCGGAGAGTCAGCCGGAACGAGGATCCCGATCCCGCTGTTCTGGATCGGGACTGGTTCAGAGCGTCTGCCATGTTGCTCGTTGAAATCTTGGGCGCTTAGCTCAGCTGGTTCAGAGCGTACGCCTCACACGCGTAAGGTCACTGGTTCGATCCCAGTAGCGCCCACAACAATCGTTCAGACGAGGTAAGGTCACTGGTTCTGAGCCGAAGGCTCATCCGCCTCTGGCGGAGATCCCAGTAGCGCCCACGAGGAAATCGGCTGTTGCGCGCGAAACCTTCATAGGTCAAACCGGACGGGCAGGCATTGCCCGCTGCAAGTCTGTTCTTTGGGCTCTTCAATGAAATCGCCGACCAGCGAAGGAGCCTGTTCTCGAGCTTCAATCCTCTCTATTGGTTTTCCTCTGATTGATTCTCTCAAATGCGTCACAAACACAGCAAGGTAATCCCGTGAAGAACGCAATGCGCACTTATTTTCTCTTTGCACTTGTTTGCTGTACCTCGTACGTCGTTTCCGCGCAGATGGAGATTCCGGATTCGGTGTATGTCAGGCAGAACTACGCAAAAAAAGAGTACATGATTCCGATGCGTGACGGTGTAAGACTTTTCACCTCCGTGTATGCGCCGAAGGACACCACGGAGCTTCATCCGGTCACCATGGTGCGCACGCCATATGGTTGCGCGCCGTATGGCGAGGACAATTTTCCAAGGTTCTTTGGACAACAGGACTCCTACTATTTGCATCGGGGTTACATAAGGGTCATTCAAGACGTGCGCGGAAGATATATGTCGGAAGGAAAGTTCGAAGATGTGCGGCCATATATCTCCAATAAGAAATCAAATGCAGATATCGATGAGACATCGGACACATACGACACGGTCGAGTGGCTCGTCAAGAACATCAAAGGCAACAACGGCAAAGTAGGTATCAAAGGCATTTCGTATCCAGGCTTTTATACGTGGATGGGCACGATCGACGCTCATCCGGCGATGAAGGCGGCATCTCCCCAGGCTCCGGTCTCACAATGGATGGGTGGTGATGATTGGTACCACAATGGTGCTCTCCTGGAATCCCACGCGTTCAATTTCCTTTCGAACTTTGGCTGGCCACGGTCAGAGCCACTGGAGCGATATCCGACGCATTTCCGCTTCTCGACGCGGGACGGATACAAATTCTACTATGAACTGGGTGCTCTTCCCAATGCCAATGTACGATTCTTGCACGACAGCGTCGCAACGTGGAAAAACTTGATGAAACACGGAACGTGGGACAAATTCTGGCAGGAACGTTCAGTCCTGCCTCATCTGAAGAATTTGAAGCCGGCCGTCTTGGTCGTCGGTGGATGGTTTGACACCGAAAATCTTTATGGAGCGTTGAATAGCTATCAAGCGGCTGTAAGAGGGAATCCCAACAACGGCGTCACCCTCGTTATGGGGCCATGGGCGCACGGCCGGTGGCAAGTGTGGAACCTTGACTCTCTCGGGGACATCAAATTCGGCTCAAACACGACGAAGTTTTTTACGGAGAATGTGGAGGGGCCTTTCTTTGAACATTATCTGAACGACGGACCCGACCCGAATCTTCCCAAAGCCGTCGTGTTTCTTACGGGCTCAAATGAGTGGAAGTTCCTTGACAGCTGGCCGCCGAAAGCCTTGGAACCGAGGAACCTCTACTTTCACGAAGGCGGAAAACTGTCCTTCGAGAAGCCATCGAAGTCGAGAACTGAATACGACGAATACGTCAGTGACCCGAGCAAGCCTGTTCCCTACACGGCTGAAATCACGCATTGGTACAACCCAGCATTCATGCTTGAGGACCAGCGGTTCGCCGCCCGACGTCCCGATGTTCTCGTTTATCAGAGCGATGTGCTGGGTGAAGATGTGACCGTCGCAGGTCCAATCACGGTGAACCTCATTGGATCGACGTCGGGTACGGATTGCGATTGGATTGTGAAGGTCATCGATGTCCTCCCGGATGCACCACCGAGGGGTGGGCGCGGTTTTGCCAATCCCCGGGCAGCTGTGCTCGGCGGATATCAGATGCTCGTGCGGGGTGACGTCCTTCGTGGTAAGTTCCGAAACAGCCTGTCAAAACCGGAGGCCTTTGTACCGAACAAACCCACACCGATTAAGTACGTCCTGCAGGACATCTTCCACACGTTCAAGAGAGGTCATCAGATGATGGTGCAGATCCAGAGCACCTGGTTCCCGATGATCGATCGCAACCCTGGAAAGTTCATGGACATCTACAGCGCGAAGGAGACCGATTTTCAGAAGACGGCACAGAGAGTTTATCATTCGTTTAAATATCCTTCGCACATCACGGTGGGCGTGGCAAAATAGAAAGCAGTTGCTTGAACGCGCAAATGTTCATCCCAGGGCTCGTCTGATTGTGCTGGATCAAACACGTGAGGATTGTCATGTCTTGTCAGGCGGGCTTCTGTCAATCCACAACAATCCAACCACCAAAAAATCCGTCGAATCCTGAAGCCGGCTGATCTGACTAGACGGAAGATGTCCATCAGCTATTCCGAGAATCAGCTTGCTTCGAGACATCGTATCTGTCGACGAGCCCGTCCTAGCACCGTACGAGTTGTTGTCAAAACATCAATTTTTTCACCTTCCTCGGCCAACTTCGCAAGTCATCAGTACCGTTGCACCCTCATTCAGTTTTGGCGTTAGCCCTCTGGCGTGGAATTCTTTTTGCGTTTCGGTGGTTGTACAAGGCATTATTGCTTTCTCTCTGCGCCGTCTCTGCTGCTTGTCAGCACTTAATCATGAGCGTTCAAGTTGAGGGGAGATTGCTGCACCACGCAGCGGCAGCTTTTCCCCTGTCATTTCTCCGGAAACGACACGATTGACTAATCTTCAACTCTTCACTTCTCAATTTATGGTAGGGAGCAAACCATGAGTAACTCAAGACCCCAATCGGATCGAAGCCTGCATGGCGAGGTCTATTACCCGGCGCCTGAGCTTGCGGCACAAGCCAATGTGCCGAATGCTGAAGCTGTCTATCAAGAAGCTCGCGAGGATCTTACTGGATACTGGGGGCGGCGAGCGAAGGAGCTGGAGTGGTATCAGCAGTGGAATCAGGTGTTGGATGAATCCAACAAGCCTTTCTACAAGTGGTTCGTCGGCGGCAAAACGAATATCGTCCTGAATGCCATCGATCGCCATGTCAAGACCTGGCGAAGAAACAAACTTGCGCTGATTTGGGAAGGTGAGGATGGTGAGGTGAGAACATTCTCCTACCACGCGTTGAACCGCGAAGTGTGCAAGTTTTCGATCGTGCTGAGGAGCATGGGTATCTCGAAGGGTGACCGCGTGACAATCTATATGCCGCGTATCCCTGAGACTTGGGTGGCGATGCTTGCGTGTGCGAAGATTGGTGCCGTGCATTCGGTTGTGTATGGCGGATTTTCCGTCGAGGCGCTGCACGGTCGCATCGAAGACAGCGAGTCGAAGCTCATCATCACCGCCGATGGCGGCTACATGGGTGGGAAGACTGTCGAGTTGAAGAATATCGTCGATGAAGCGTTGACTCGGACGGCTGCACCGGAGAACGTCGTCGTCGTAAAACGGACCGGCAAGCCGGTGAATATGGAAGCCGGCCGGGACTTCTGGTATCACGAACTCATGGGCCTTCCGTTGACGCGGAACATGGGAAAATGCGAGACGGAAGTCATGGATGCGGAGGACCCTCTGTTCATCCTTTACACGTCCGGAACAACCGGAAAGCCCAAAGCCGTTCTCCACACCCACGGCGGTTATCAGGTAGGAGTCTCTGCCACACTCAAGGATGTGTTCGATCTGAGAGAAGAAGATCGCTGGTGGTGCACGGCTGATCCGGGGTGGATCACGGGACACTCGTACATCGTCTACGGTCCGCTCATTGTCGGAGCTACCACGTTCGCCTACGAAGGTGCGCCGACCTATCCATTCCCGGATCGTTGGTGGTCTATGGTTGCGAAATATGGCGTCTCGGTTCTCTACACGACCCCGACGGCAATTCGTGGCCTCATGAGGTTCGGGGAGGCTTGGCCTAACAGGCACGATCTTTCCAGTTTACGCCTGCTTGGCAGCGTCGGCGAGCCGATTAATCCTGAAGCCTGGCGATGGTTCCACAGAAATATCGGAAAAGAAAAGTGTCCGGTGATGGACACATGGTGGCAGACAGAAACGGGTGCCTTCATGATCACGCCTCTGCCGTCTACTCCGACAAAACCTGGTTCGGCCTCACGTCCTTATCCGGGCGTGGAGGCCGATGTCGTTGACGAAAAGGGAAATCCAGTCAAAGCAGGCGAGGAAGGATTCCTGGTGATCAAACGTCCGTGGCCGTCAATGATGCGCACGATCTATAAGGACCCCGATCGATATGTGCAAACGTACTGGAGCAAGTACCCGGGCATGTACCTTGCAGGGGACTCCGCGCGAAAAGACGAGGACGGATACTTCTGGATCATTGGCCGAGTAGATGACGTCATTAAGGTGAGCGGTTACCGTTTGGGCACGGCGGAGCTTGAATCGGCATTCGTGAGCCATCCCGCCGTCGCGGAGGCAGCCGTGATAGGGCTTCCACACGAGATCAAAGGAGTAGCCATCCACGCCTATGTCATCCTCAAGGCTGGTCACGATCCTGGAGAGCCGCTTGCTGAAGAGCTGCGGAAGCATGTCGGTCACGAAATGGGTCCCATCGCAAAGCCTGAGAAGATCGAATTTGTCAAATCACTGCCGAAGACGCGCAGTGGGAAGATCATGCGCCGCGTGTTGAAGGCGCGAGCGCTCGGCATCTCAGAAGGCGACCTCTCGACGCTCGAGGAGTGACATCCCAGTTGTCCCGAGCCGCCTACTAATCGGACCAAGGGACACCTGCCCGAGAAAATCATTTGCATAATTTGGAAAAAAACTGTATCATTTAGCGTGATTTTCAGAATCATTCCTAAGATTGCTCGTTGTGCCATTCGCTTTAGGTACGTGTGAACAGGCTGTTTTCTTCCGTAGAGACCCTTTCTCTGTTTACCTGCCTGACTTCCATCAACTGCTAGATGAGTGATTGAGGCAATGAAGAAATCGCTGCTTGATTACACTCTGCGCATTCGTGTGCCGATTGTGGTATTCGTTGCAGCCGTCTCATTTGTGGCAACGTACTATCTTTCGCGCGCCGAACGAGATGGCGTCGGGTACGCCCCCCTTCAACCGATAGCGTTCTCGCACAAGTTGCATGCCGGTACGATGCGGATCGACTGCAAGTATTGTCACACGGGGGTTACCGTCTCTCCCCACGCGACCGTTCCAGCCGTTTCAGTCTGCATGAATTGCCACACCGTCGCCCGGAAGAACCGTCCGGAGATCATCAAACTCACCAGATACTACGAGGAAGGTGTGGCCCTGCCGTGGAAGCGGGTTCACAAGGTCCCGGACTTTGCCTACTTCAATCACAGCGCACATGTCAACAAAGGGATTGACTGTGCCAATTGCCACGGCAATGTCGAGAGTATGGAGGTCGTGAGTCAAGTTGCTGAGTTCACAATGACAGCTTGCCTCAACTGCCATCGAAATGCTCCCCAGCTTCTGCCGGATGTCCCGGGCATTCGGAAAGCTCCCGACAATTGCGCCACCTGCCATCGGTGAGGAGAACGAGATGAGTCGTATGGCCAATGACAACAATCCATCTCCAATGAAACGGAGATCATTTTTCGGTTACCTCGCTGCGGGCGTCGCGGGAGGGTCGTTCGTCGGCGGCATGATTCGGCGGTTGCTCAGCACGAAAGCGAGTCCTTCCCATCAGGATCAATCCATTCACGTCTCTTCCAACTCGCTGGCAGTTCCCAGAACGAAAGAAGGCTCGAAGTCCCATGTCTAGCGAATCACGATACTGGAAGAGCCTGCGCGAGCTCTACGACAAGGACTCGCTGAATGAGACGAAGGCCCACGAATTCATGGCCGGGGTCACCGATGATTTTGAGCTTTCTGATCTGTCCACGATCTCCCGCAAGCAGTTCCTGGCGCTTTTGACCGCATCTGCTGCTTTCGCGGTGGCAGGATGCGACAGCTACCGCGACAGAGGAGAGATTGTTCCCTACGACAAGAAACCGGAAGAGATCACCCCCGGAGTTGCAAGCTACTACGCATCGACGTGCTCCGGGTGCAGTCAGGCATGCGGAATTCTCATCAAGACGAGGGAGGGGCGCCCGATCAAGGTGGACGGGAATCCCGATCATCCCGTGAACCAGGGTAAGATCTGTGCCAAAGGTCAGGGCAGCATTCTCAATTTGTATGATCCGTATCGGCTTCGTGGACCCGTCCACGGAAGTGCATCCGGCAAGACCGGAACCCTCACATGGAAACAGGCTGATGAGGAGCTGATCAGACAGCTCGAAGAATGCACAGGCACCTCGAAAGAAATCGCACTTCTTACCCATTCCGTCCAATCGCCAACCGCTGGCAAACTCTTCGAGGACTTCAAGAGAAAATATCCAACGACCCGCGTTTACGTCTACGATCTTTTCAATGACGCAAGCCGCCGACGCGCGTGGCAGTCCGGTTATGGCTCGGAAGAGTTGCCCGCGATAGCCTGGGATCGGGCGAAGATTGTTCTCGCTTTGGAATCGGATTTCCTTGGCACAGAGGGGATGACGGTCGAACAGATCCGGAAATTCACGGACGGCCGCGATATCATGAAGTCGAAGGACTTCAATCGTCTCTACGCTGTTGAGGGATCGATGAGCCTCACGGGCGCGAATGCGGATTACAGGCTCAGGCTGCGTCCTGACGCACAACTCGAGTTTGTCCTTGCATTGATCAATGAGGTCGCGGTTGTTCGCAAGAAGATTGTGATGCGAGGCTCGCTGCCGAACCAGGTAGCCCGAGTCTCGCTGACGGCGTTTGCGGAGAAGCATTCCCTCTCTCGCGAAATCCTGCAACACCTGGTCGATGATCTCATCGAACACGCCGGGCACTCGATCGTCCATGCCGGAGATTTGCTGCCTGTTGAGGTCCATATCGCGGTGAACTACCTGAATGAGATCCTCGGCAATACGCGACTCTACAACAATGCTGCTCGCTCCGTTCTCCATTCTTCGCTAACCACCGCTTCTGAATTTGAGTCCCTCGTCGGCCGGATGAAGTCAGGTCAGGTAGGGATGGTTGTGCATTTTGGTACGAATCTAGCCTATCATCTGCCTCAGAGTATCGGTTACGAACAAGCGCTGAAGTCTGTGCCGATAACCGTGAGCTTGACAGAGTCCGAGGATGAGACGTCTCGCTATTGTTCGTATGTCTTGCCGATCCATCACGCGTTCGAGTCATGGGGTGATTTCAAGGTGCGGACTGGAGTTTACTCGTTCCAGCAACCGGTGATCGCTCCTCTGTATGATACTCGGCAGAAGGAAGCTGCACTGCAGACGTGGATGAACGGCAATGGCTCTTTCAAGGAGACGATCTACCATGAATATCTGATGGGCAATTGGGAAAAGAACATCTTCCCAAAGCTTAACAGAAAAGTTGACTTCAAGACGTTTTGGTACGCTTCACTCCACGACGGAGTGGTTTTGGCGGATGAAAAAGTCGGTGGTGAGCTCAAGTTTCGACCGGAGGCGCTGGCCAACCTGCGCACCTCGGGTTCGGACGGATATGTCGTTTCGCTGCATCGGAGTCATTACCTGGGCGACGGTGCGTTCGCGAACAATGGATGGCTTCAGGAGCTTCCGCATCCAGTCTCGAAGATTGTATGGGACAACTACGCGGCGATCTCACAGAAGTCTGCCCAAGATCTTGGCGTTCAAAACAATGACCTGATCGAAATTGCCTTCCCGCACGGTAAGCAGAGCTTCCCAGTGTTCATTCAACCAGGACAGGCTGATCAGGTCATATCGATCGAGCTGGGGTATGGGCGATCCATTGCAGGACCAATCGGATCTGGGGTAGGAGCGGATGCGCAAGTTCTTCTCTCAGGTTCTTCACTTGCGGGATCGCGGGTTCTGCACGGCGCGAGGGTCGTGAAGGCAGAGGGCCGCCACGAGTTGGTTTCGACACAAGAGCATCATTCCCTCGACGATACTTTTGTGAAGGACCTTCACCTGAAACGTGAGATCATTCGTGAGGGAACCCTTCGGCAGTACGAGAAAGACCCTCATTTTCTGCATCACGAGAAACGTGAATTGTTCAGCATTCACACGGAGGTTGAGTACAAGGGTGTCAAATGGGCGATGGCGATCGATCTCAACAAGTGCATCGGTTGCAACGCGTGCGTGGCCGGATGCAATGTCGAGAATAATGTCCCAGCGGTGGGCAAAGAACAGGTCGCCAGAGGTCGCGAAATGCAGTGGATCCGTCTCGATCGATACTATTCAGGAACGGGGGACAACCCAACGCCCAGCCATCAGCCGATGTTGTGTCAGCACTGCGACCACGCTCCGTGCGAGAACGTCTGCCCGGTTGTGGCAACGACACACAGTCCTGATGGCTTGAACCAGATGACGTACAACCGGTGTGTCGGGACGAAGTACTGCTCCAACAACTGCCCGTACAAAGTGCGCCGGTTCAATTTCTTCAACTGGCGCGGGTATCTTGCGGAGGGCTACTACGAGCAGCAACCGATCAACCTGATGCACAATCCGGAGGTGACGGTCCGTTCCCGGGGAGTGATGGAGAAATGCACTTTCTGTGTGCAGCGCATCATGGAAGCTCGGCAACATGCGACGGAGCAAGGCAGGGCCCTGAAGGGAAGTGATGTGAAGACAGCGTGTCAGGAAGCGTGTCCGGCCACGGCAATTGTCTTTGGCGACGTGAACGATCCGAACTCAGAGGTCGCGCGCTATCGTGCGCACGATCTCGGATACCATGTTCTTGAGGAGACGAACGCGCAGCCGAATGTGACGTATCTGGCGAAATTGCGCAACATCCACTCGGAGAAACTAGCGTGAGTACTGCGGTCATCGACTATACGCGCGAAGTGCCAGTGGTGGAAGGACGGCCGAAAGCGTCCGAGCTTGATGCCACCATCGCAGCGCCACTCGATCAGTTCCCGTCGCGCGCGTGGTGGATCGCCTTCAGCGTCACGCTCTTGTTGCTCACGATCGGAGCCGTTTGCGTTGGACTGACGATTTACAAAGGCCTGGGCCTCTGGGGTGTCAATCAGCCGGTTTCGTGGGGATTCGATATCGTGAACTTCGTGTTCTGGATCGGTATCGGTCACGCCGGAACGCTGATCTCCGCGATTCTTTTTCTTCTGCGACAAAGGTGGAGAACCGGCATCGCCCGATTCGCAGAGGCAATGACAATCTTCGCCGTGATGTGCGCGGGCATATTTCCGCTGTTGCACACCGGCCGACCGTGGCTTCCGATGTACCTGACGCCATATCCCAATCAGCATTCGTTGTGGGTGAATTTCACCTCACCGTTGGTGTGGGACGTCTTCGCCGTCACGACGTACTTCACCGTCTCGCTGGTCTTTTGGTACCTCGGTCTCATCCCTGACCTTGCGAGCCTGCGCGACAGGACGACAAGCAAAATCAAAAAGCTCATCTACTCAGTTTTCAGTTTAGGGTGGCGCCACTCGAATCGGCACTGGCAGCACTATGAGCGCGCGTACCTGATTCTTGCTGGATTCGCGACGCCTCTCGTTCTTTCGGTGCACACCATCGTGAGCTTCGACTTTGCGGTTTCGGTCATCCCGGGTTGGCATACGACCATCTTTCCACCATACTTCGTCGCTGGTGCAGTGTTCTCTGGCTTCGCCATGGTGCAGAATGTGCTGATCTTCGTGCGGCAGGCCTTCAATCTCAAGCACATTATCACGCTCGATCATCTTGAGAAAATGAACAAAGTGATGATCGTGACAGGCTCGATGGTCGGGTATGCGTACGCCATGGAATTCTTCATTGCGTGGTACAGTGGCAATCAATTTGAACAATTCGTCTTCTTGAACAGGGCTCTCGGTCCCTATGCCTGGGCATACTGGACCATGGTGACCTGTAACGTGGTTTTCCCGCAGCTGTTTTGGTTCAAGAAGATCCGGCGATCCATTCCGGTCATGTTCGCGATTGGCATCCTCGTAAACGTCGGTATGTGGTTTGAGCGATTCGTCATCGTTGTGACATCGCTGTCGCGTGATTTTTTGCCGTCCAGTTGGGGACACTACGTGCCGACGATGTACGATGTGGGCATTCTGCTCGGCAGCTTTGGATTGTTCTTCACGCTGATTTTGATCTTCGTGCGCGTTTTGCCGGTCGTCTCCATTTCGGAGGTGAAAGCGGCAGTGGAAGGCGCACAGCCGACGCATGATTAGGGAGATGGGCAACATTCATGAATGAGCAACACCTCTTTGCCATAACAGCGCTGTTCGATACTCCGGAAGAGATTGTCCACGCGGCGCAAGAAGCCAGCAAGGCAGGATACACGCGGTTTGACGTCAATACGCCCTATCCCGTGCACGGTATGGATAAGGCTATGAGATTGAAGCCGTCCCGCATCGGCGTTTTTGCACTCGTTTTTGGCTTGCTCGGGGTCTTCTCCGCTGTGGGATTCATGACGTGGGTAACGCTTGTGAACTATCCGCTGGTCATCGGTGGCAAGCCCTTCTGGTCCTGGCCAGCCTTTGTGCCTATTGCGTTCGAAGTCACCGTAATTCTCGCGTCGGTTCTCACCGTCGTCACGATGATTGTCCTTTACTTCAGGTTCCCGAACAACGCTCACCCGCTCCACGACACTCCCTACATGAAGCGCGTCTCTTCCGACAAGTTCGGAATCAACATTCAAGCGGATGATCCAAAGTTTGACGAAAAAGAAATTCGCGCGTTTCTCGGGAGGATTGGCGGTAAGGAAATCTCTCCCATCTATTTTGATGCTGAAGAATTCGAGCATGGGCAGAAGCTTTTCGACCCGAAGTTCCTCGGTGTGCTCGCGGTGACGGCTCTTGTTGTCTCAGCGATGACGTATGTGGTGTTCAATAAGGTGCTCTATATGGAGCCATTTTCGTGGATGAGCGCACAGGAAAAGCTGAAGGCTCAGCAGCCGAGCGAGCTGTTCAAGGATGGCATCGGCATGCGGCCGCCGGTGGAGGGAACTGTGGCTCGCGGTTTTCTCCCATACGCGTTTAAGGGAAAGCCGGACGAAGCGGGCAGGTTCCTGGCAAATCCGCTCTTGTCGACGAAGGAGGTCCTCGAGCGCGGAAAATCGAGATACATGACCTTCTGCAGCCCCTGTCACGGCAACTTTGGTCGGGGGGACAGTCGATTGCAGGGTCAGTTCCCCAATCCGCCAACGCTCCACTCCGACAAAGTCCGCAACTGGCCGGACGGAAACATTTATCACGTCATGACGGACGGGCAGAATATTATGCCCTCCTACGCTACACAGATCTCCAAGGATGATCGCTGGGCGATTGTGCAGTACATCCGAGTGCTGCAGCGAGCACAGAACGCAAAGGAGTCCGATCTGAAATGAGTAACCCTGCACCTGATATGGGATTGAGAAGGGAGCTGCCCGAGCGTGTTACGCGGCTTGCGTGGATCCTGCTGATCCTGGGCGTCGTGTTGTATGGTGCCGGATACTTGTTGGACGCCAAGCGCGCCGCCTTCAATAACGTCGTCGGCTTCTTGTTCTTGGCGAGTGTTGCCGGCGGGGCAATTTTTCTGATCGCACTCGAGTATCTTGCCGGTGCAGTGTGGAGCGTTCCGATGCGGCGAGCTACCGAGTTTCTTGCCGCTCTCACCTTGGTTGTTCCACTCCTGGCCGTTCCGCTCCTCTTTCATCTCCACGATCTCTTTCACTGGACCCACGGGGAAGCGGTTGCCGCTGAGAAGGTGCTTGCCGGGAAAGCGCCGTATCTGGACATCGATTTCTTCATCATCCGCTTTGCTGCAGTGTTCCTGGTCTGGAACTTCTTCTATTTCTTGTTCGTCAGAAACTCGACCAAGCAGGATTCGACGAGAGATCCCAAGCTGACCACGAATAACGTGCGGCTTGCCGCGGTGTTTATGCCGGTGTTTGCCATTACGGTGACGCTGACGGTTGTCGACTGGGCGATGAGCCTCGAGCCAAACTGGTACTCGACGATCCTCGGCGTCTACTATTTCTCCGGAACGGTTCTCGCCGCCCTTTCCGCGGCAACGTATGCTATCATCAAGTTCCATGAGAATGGGTATCTGCCCAATCTTCGTCGCGACCATTTTTACAGCCTTGGTGCGTTGCTGTTCGCCTTCATCAACTTCTGGGCATATATCGCGTTCAGCCAATTTCTTCTGATCTGGTACGCGAATCTCCCAGAGGAAACCTTCTGGTTTATAAAGCGTTGGAAAGAAGGGTGGGAGTATGTTTCGATCCTGTTGATCATCGTCCATTTTGTTGTCCCGTATTTTGCGTTGCTGACGCAGGATTCCAAGATGGACACGAAGCGGTTGAAGTTGATGTCGATCTGGATTCTGTTTGCCCATCTGCTCGACCTGTACTGGCTGGTCATGCCGACGTACGGTGAGGGGATTCCATTCGGCTGGATGGAGATTGGATTCCCTATCCTGCTCGTGGGCCTGGCGCTTGTCGTGCTCTCCTACAAGGTGAAGCGCAACAACATGATCCCGGTTGGTGATCCGAAGCTTGAACGAGGTCTGAGTTTCCATCTGTGATCACGCAACGACATTTATGGAGCCGGAACCGAATTGAGCGCTGAAATTGATTTTCGAGAGCTGCTGAAGGAGCCACGCAAGCTCTTTGGATACTCGTATATCTACTTCCTTATCGTTTTGGTAGGGCTGGGAGTCACCTATGTTAGCAACCTGACGGTGATTGGAAAGAACAGCGTGCCCGCTCTTGTGTTGAAGGATTCCTCCGCATTTGTGTTGGACATCCCGTTCCAGAGTCCGGCTGTGCTTCCTCCGGTCGATGTCATGAAAGTCGGTGTCGCCACGCCCGAGCTCATTCAGAAAGGAAAGGAGCTCTTTCGCGCAAACTGTGCCTCCTGCCACGGTGAGAATGGGGAAGGAGATGGTCCGGCGGGCGCGGTTTTGAATCCGAAACCAAGGAATTTCCACTCGACGGCCGTGTGGACCAATGGTTCAAAGGTCTCACAGATGTACAAGACACTGCAGGAGGGCATCGTCAAGAACGGCATGGCCTCGTACAGCTATTTGCCTCCCGGGGATCGATTTGCCCTCATTCACTTCGTGCGAGCATTTGCGAGCGGTCATCCTGCAGACACACGCGAGGAATTGCAGGGGATCGAGACGACGTATCAGCTTTCGAAAGGGAGTATCGTAGCGGGACAGATTCCCATCAAGAAGGCTGCCCAGCTTGTTCTGAGCGAGAACGCACCTGCTGTCGCCGCAATCGAGCAGCTGGCAGGGCAAGGGGAAATCGCGACAAGAGGGAGTGGGGTTGGACTGTTCGATCGCGTTGCCTGGGACAGGAAGAAAATCCTTTCAGCATTCATCCATAACAGACCTGAGCTACCGGATTTCGATCAGTTTGTCAGGGTCGTGTCCTCAGATCCTCTCGAACTTGGTTTCAGGGCGGAGGTCGTTCAGCTTTCCGCGGCTGAGTGGTCGTCGCTGTATCAGCACATACGTGAGTTGAGGACTCGTGGAGGAGTCATATGAGAACGAAATCACGATTCGCAATGTTGTTGCTTCTGCTCGTGCTCGTCGTGCGCGCGCATGCAAATCAACAAAGAACTCCCCCTGTTGGAATCGCAGAGAAACTCGGACAGACGATTCCGCTGGATGTGGAGTTCTACGATGAAAGCGGACAACTTGTCTCCATCAAGGACTTTGTCCACAAGCCTACCATCTTCACATTTGTTTACTATCGATGCCCGGGTATCTGCAGCCCGCTGTTGACCGAGCTGTCGAGAATCGTCGAGAAGATGGACCTCCAGCTCGGAAAAGACTATCAGATTCTGACGATCAGCTTTGATCATCGCGAGAAACCGGAGATCGCTGCGGGGAAAAGAGAAAACTATCTCAGCTCAATCAACAGGCCGGTTGACCCGAACGGATGGCGGTTTTTCACCGGGGACAGCGTGAACATCCAGCGCATCACCGACGGAGCGGGGTTTTACTTCATACGCAGCGGTAATGACTATGTCCACGCGGGTGCGCTCATCATCGTCTCGCCCGAAGGGAGGATCACGCGCTATATCAATGGGATACAGTACCTGCCGTTCGATGTGAAGATGGCGCTCATCGAAGCGTCCAACGGCAAGGTGACTCCGACGATTGCGAAGGTGTTGCGGTTCTGTTACAGTTACGATCCTGAAGCGCGCACCTACACGTTCAATGTGGTTCGGGTCTCTGGCGTTGTCATCGTCGGGTTGGTCGGCATTTTTGTCCTCGTGTTCATCGTCAGACCCAAGAAGAAGCAGACGGAAGGATAACAAACGTATGGCGACATCAGCTGTTCTCGTTGAGGCAGCGGAGCCTGATTTCTATCACGCGGCGACCAAGCACAAGGGGATCCTCTCCTGGATTCTCAGCACCGATCATAAGCGCATCGGCATTTTGTACCTTGCGACGATGCTCGTGTTTTTCTTCACCGCGGCGGTTCTCGGCGTGTTGATGCGGCTCGAGATGCTCACGCCGGGAAAGACGATCATGGAGCCGCAGACCTACAACACCTTCTTCACGCTGCACGGGATCATGATGATCTTTCTGTTCATCATTCCCGGCATGCCGGCGGTATTCGGCAACTTCATGATGCCAATTATGATCGGGGCGAAGGATGTCTTCTTTCCGCGACTGAACCTCTTCTCGTGGTGGCTCTTCCTCGCTGGAGGATTGCTCGCACTGGTCTCGGTATTCTTGCCCGGCGGTGCAGCTGATACGGGTTGGACATTCTACGTCCCTTACAGCGTGCGGACAACCACCAATGTGATTCCGGCCATATCAGCAGCTTTCGTTCTCGGCTTCTCATCGATCCTTACTGGGCTGAACTTCATCACAACGATCCATCGGATGCGGGCTCCGGGGATGAGTTGGTTCAAGATGCCGCTCTTTGTGTGGGCATTGTATGCGACTGCGTGGATCCAAATCCTCGCGACACCGATTATTGGAATCACTTTATTGCTGGTTGGACTCGAGCGTTTGTTTGGCGTGGGTATCTTTGATCCAACGCTGGGTGGCGATCCGGTCCTCTATCAGCACCTCTTCTGGATCTATTCCCATCCAGCCGTCTATATCATGATCTTGCCCGGATTTGGTATCGTGTCGGAAATTCTCCCCGTTTTTGCCCGTCGTACGATCTTCGGTTACAAGTTCATAGCCTTTTCGAGTCTCGCCATTGCCTTCGTTGGCTCTCTCGTGTGGGCGCATCATATGTTTACGGTTGGGATGAGCAACACGGGGATGTTCGTGTTTTCGTTCCTCACATTTCTCGTCTCAATACCCAGCGCCATCAAAGTCTTCAACTGGATCGCAACCCTCTACAAAGGCTCGATAGAGCTCGAGGTGCCGCTGCTCTTCATTCTGTCCTTTATTGTTCAGTTTTGCATTGGGGGCTTCACCGGATTGATCCTCGGGACGCTCTCCATCAACATCCACGTGCAGGACACGTATTTTGTTGTCGGGCATTTCCATTATGTGATGTTTGGGGGAATGGGCTTCGCTCTCTTCGCCGCGCTCCACTACTGGTACCCGAAGATGTTCGGGAAGATGTACAAGAAAGCACCGGCAGTCGTGTCGTGGTTCCTGCTTACGATCGGCTTCAACGTGCTGTATTTCCCATTCTTTCTGCTCGGATATCTTGGCATGCCTCGCCGCTACTACGACTACCTCCCCGAGTTCCAGACGCTGCATCAGATCTCCACGGTTGGCTCCTGGATTCTGTTCACGGGTTTGGTGATCATGTTTGTGAATCTGGCGGTCTCGCTCCGGCGCGGTCAAAAGGCGAGCGCAAACCCGTGGGGTGGGGAAACGCTCGAGTGGAAGGTCCCGTCACCGCCGCCGCACGAGAATTTCCACGAGGTTCCCGTGGTCACGACAGGACCCTATGATTACAGCAAGTACGAACACGTTGTTCAGGAGGCAAAGTGACTTCATCCGTCACCGCCGTTGCCCAGGGTCATGTTCATCGTGACGACGTTGGCACCAAGTTGGGCATGTGGCTCTTTCTCTTCACAGAGCTGATTCTGTTCGGAGGCATGTTCATTGTCTACGCGGTCTATCGGTTCAAGTATCCAACCGAGTTCCACCTTGCCGCGACAGAGCTGGATACGCTCGTCGGAACGGTGAATACCCTTATTCTGCTCACGAGCAGCCTGACGATTGCCATGTCGATTACCTCAATACAGGAAGGGAAGAAAGGTCTGTCGCTGTTGCTCGTGGGAATTACGATCGCGCTGGCGCTGGCCTTCTTGGTGAACAAGTACTTCGAGTGGGGTCACAAGTTTGCCGTCGGTCTCTATCCGGGCTCTCCTGAGCTTCTCAACAGGCCTGTGGGAGAAATCCTCTATTTTGGTCTGTACTTTGTGATGACGGGTCTGCATGGGCTGCACGTCATCATCGGTGCAGTCGTTTTGGCAGTGATGATGGTCTTCATCGCAAAAGGCACGGTCACTATGCATTCATTCGTGCGACTTGAAGCGGGAGCACTGTACTGGCACCTTGTCGATATCATTTGGATTTTCCTTTTTCCCCTCTTTTACCTCTTGCACTAGGTGGCCGGTATGGAACATGGCGAACAACAGCAGCACCGTGAAGAAGCCCACGTCGTGAGCTATGGCCGCTTGTTCTTGATCTGGCTGGGATTGGTGGCGCTCACGGGCATCACCGTCGCATTTGCCGGCATTAATCTGGGGAATTGGATTATCATCACAGCTATAACCATTGCTTCCATCAAGACGCTCCTTGTCCTCAACGTCTTCATGCATCTGAAGTTCGAGGACAGGATGTTTCGCATCTTCGTGTTGGTCGCGCTGGCGACTCTTCTCATCTTCATCGTCTTGACATTTTTTGACTACGCGTTTCGCTGAGGAAGGTACCTCGTATGTTTCAGGGCGCGTCACCATTTTCTGACTTCGTTGATGCCACGTTCTTGTCGATCGTGGGCGTTTCATTGCTGGTGCTCCTGGGTTTGTTGATTGCGATGGTGTATTTTGTCGTTCGCTACAGTCGCAAGAGGAACCCGCAACCGTCCAATATTGAAGGGAACATTCCGCTGGAGATCACGTGGACCCTCATCCCGCTCGCCTTGTTTATGGGGATGTTCTATCTCGGATGGGAAGGATACCTGCGGATTGCGAACATCCCGGAGGGGGCCTTGCCCATCAAGGTCACGGCCCGCATGTGGGCGTTTACATTTGAATATCCGAACGGAGTGACAACCGATACGCTCTATGTGCCGATCCACGCTCCTGTGAAATTGACGCTGCACTCTCTCGATGTCAACCATTCGATGTATATTCCGGCTTTTCGCGTGAAGAAGGATGTGATCCCGAATCGCGACAACACCATGTGGTTCAAGACCGCGGCTGTCGCATCGTATGATATCGCCTGTGCGGAGTACTGCGGCCTCAGGCACGCGTATATGTACACCAAGGTCGTTTCCCAGGATTCCACGCACTTCGAACAGTGGTACAAGGCCGTCTCGCTCAAGCAGTCGAAGCCGTATCAACCGCTTCTGAGCTCAGTGCGGTGAAGAGGCCGTTTCTCTCAGGATCTGGCTTGAACTGAAAACAGATGGACTTTCTCAAACAACTTGCACTCCCTCAGGCAGTCGAGCACTTTCATCTCCTCCTTCTCGTCGGAGGGATGATCTCCATGGTCTTCTATCCGTATCTGGGATTTCTCCTGGGTGCGTCGGTTCTGTCATTGCGGTACAATCGCTCAGGAAGATCGACTGGAAACCGCCTCCACCTACGGTTTGCAAAGGACCTGGTTGACACGGTACTGTTCAAGAAGAGCGTGCCGACATTTCTTGCTTTGATCCCGGGCCTCTCGCTGGTTTTCGTCACGGCCCAAGTCCTCCAATCTACCGAAGCGATTTCTGTCGACCTCGTAGGCTACGGTTTCATCCTCCTTCTGATTGCGGTTGTCCTGCTCTACACGTACAGGTTCACTTTCCGTCTGGGAGATATTCTTGAAGGATACGAAGAACTGCTGAAGGGTGATTCAAGGAGTGCGGGTAGACTTGGAGAAATTGAGGAATACCAGGAGCAGAACAGAGGATCCCATCTCATGGCTGGGCGGTATGGAATCATCGGTCTCGCACTGGCATCGTTTCTCATCGTTTCGTCGACAGCGGTAACGACGAACCCGCTGAACTGGACGGACATTAGCACAGTTTTCGAACTGGTGGTTGCCCCCGATGTGCTGGTAAGAATTGTGCAATTCGTAGCGTTCGCCCTCGGAGTCACGGGTCTCGGCATTCTCTTTTTCTTCTTTGCGTGGCAAGGGGGCAAAAAGGGAATGGATGAGGAGTACAGTCACTTTGTACGGGGCATCGGTCTCCGGCTCTCGGTCATCTCATTCCTTGCACAACCGGCGCTGATACTTCTGGAAATCACCCTCTTACCCGGTGTGTCGCTCTCAGGCTCGGTATACTTCTTCACTGGGACATCTCTCGCCATGCTCTTTCTCGCTGCCCATTTCGTGTATGCATATGGCCGAGATCCGCTGCCCCGTCATCTTGGATCAGCGTTCTACAGTCTCCTGGTCGCGTCGACGCTCTTGGGTGTAGGCGATCAGGTCGCGATTCACAATGGCACGAAGATGCACGCGGCAGTTCTTGCTTATCGCCATGATCAAACGCTGGAAGCGATCAAGTCGAGCTTGGGTATCGCGCCAGCCGCTCTCACCGGAGAGGATATTTACAACGGACGGTGTTCTGCGTGCCACCTTTTCGACCAGAAGAAAGTCGGTCCGGCGTACAAAGACGTCATCCCGAAGTACGCGGGGAAGAGAGCACAGTTGGTCGCATTCGTCTTGAACCCGGCCAAAATCGATCCGGCCTTTCCCCCCATGCCAAATCAGGGACTCAGACCGGCCGAAGCTGACTCGATCGTGACCTATCTTCTTGGCAAGATCGCTCAAACAGGAGCGAAAGCTGCGACGACCATACAAGGAAAGCCCCAGCAGAAATGAGATCGAATCTTACACCGACCGGTACCGTTGCGATGAGTCGTGTCAAGTTGCTCGACTACATCGCCCTGGCAAAACCCGAGTTGACGCTTCTTTCTGTTACAACAGCGCTCGGCGCCGCCTATCTTGCCGCTGGAGATCCTGTTCCCTACTGGTTGCTCTTTCATGTCTTTATCGGGACGATTCTCGTCGGCGCTGGAGCGGGGGCGCTCAATCAGTATGCAGAAAGGCAATACGACGCGATGATGCGCAGAACGGAGAACCGTCCGCTTCCGGCTGGTCGTCTCGAGCCCACGGAAGCGCTTGCGCTTGGATCGGTGGCAGCCATTGGGGGCGTCATCTACCTCTCAGCTTTCACGAACGTGCTTGCAGGTTTCCTAGCAGTAGTCACCCTCGTGACATATTTACTTCTGTATACTCCCTTGAAGCGCATGACCCCTTTTGCAACGGTTATCGGCGGTGTCCCCGGCGCCCTTCCCCCGATGATCGGATGGGCAGCTGTCGCCGGCGGACTGACCATGGGGGCGTGGGCGCTGTTCTTCATTCTGTTTTTCTGGCAGATGCCGCATTTTCATTCTCTCGCCTGGATGTATCGGAAGGACTATGCACGGGCTGGCTATCGGTTGCTTACAGTCGTCGACCCGTCAGGATTGGTTGCCAGCCGACAGATCCTTATCTACAGCGCAGCGCTCGTTCCCGCGGCTTTGATGCCGACGATGGTCGGGGCGCTGGGGATCACGTACTTCTTGGGTGCGTTTCTTCTCTCTGGCGGTTTCCTGGTGCTTGCCATTCGGCTGTATCGAAACCGCACCAACGGCAACGCCAAAATGTTGTTCCTTGCCTCACTCGTGTACCTCTCAGTCCTCATCGGCCTGATGATCTTCGACCGACTGACCTGAGCGGTGAGGCGCGAAGACTTGCTTTCGGGGGAGGGGAGTTGTATATTGGTGGAGCGTTGATGTTCTTTGACTGAATCCTTTAATCCTATCCGGCGAGGTAGGAAAGGAAGATCAAAAAGCAAAAATTAGAAATCAAATATGTGATTGTGCTGATTTTTCCTTTTTGATATTTGATTTTTGATTTACCTTTGCCTCCTTTTTCGACATCGTCGGGACTGGGGGCATTTTCGTTTCTTAGGGGCGGAAGCATGAAGAAAAACAAAATCTTGGATTCTGAGAGTTTTCGGCGGACTGTGAACAGGCTCGCGCATGAAGTCGTTGAGAGGAACAAAGGGACAGAGAACCTCGCTCTCGTGGGCATTCGCACGCGCGGCGAATTCCTCGCGCAGCGGCTCGCAAAGAAGATTGAGGAAATCGAGGGGAAGGGAGTACAGGTGGGGATCCTCGATATAACCCTTTATCGGGATGACTTACGGGGACGTCTGGATCAGCCACAGCTGAAGAGCACAGAAATCCTCTT
>Ga0315284_10001147_pt1 | contig 37447 bp, 25 predicted proteins | sample YL17G09_16_MG_FD_203696 | JGI IMG/M metagenome (GOLD analysis project Ga0315284, IMG submission 203696) | Sediment microbial communities from Yellowstone Lake, YNP, Wyoming, USA - YL17G09_16 | ecosystem: Environmental > Aquatic > Freshwater > Lake > Sediment | place: USA: Wyoming | collected...
AATTTTATTTTAGGATCCTGCCATAGTGGAAGTTTTATCGATAATCTCAACTCCCTTGATAATGTATGTGTCGTTGAGACAGCTTGTTCTCCAGATGAAGGAGCTTCGGGAGATGTAGACGAATGGGGCAGTAGCAATGATTATAATTCTCTTGATGTAGGTAGTGAGTGGACCAGTTCCCTGATTGCGGCGATGTTTAATATTGCCCAGGATTCTACCAAAATGAATCTGATTAAAACCTGGGCTTCAGAGGATGAAGTTCCGGTAACCTGTATGCTCATTTATGAGGCAGGTTATGGAGCTTTAGGGTACCAACTGGGATTAAATTTGGTCAATAATTTAGATTTTTCTAATGTGATGGCCTGGAGCAATCCCAATCATTATTATTGCCGGGAAACATTATATTAGTATATCAATGATAAAAAAAGCAGGGTATTTATGAACAAGAAATGTGGTCAAATCTTTATTTTGACAGTTCGTTACACTATTTATAAACAATAAAGGTTTGACCACAGTTATTTTCCAATTTTGAGAAAAAAGATTTCACTTTGCTTTCCCAATATTAAGACCAGAAAGCGTATTGGGTTGCTACTTGATGATGCCGGAGTTCCTGAAAATATTTTGAAGCCTCTCCTAAAAAGCAAATTTTCTAATTTCTGTCCTTGCGAACCCTGATTTATCAGGGTGCGGCAATCTCAACTGATCAACTGGCAAACCGGGTAACTAAATTAATAAACAGATACTCATCCCATTTTCTTTGAAAATTTTTTTGCAATTTAACCTGTTTTAGTTTATTATATCTAAAAAGGAATGCCTTAAAAGCCACCTTTGGAGCAGGGTGTTTCTGATATCTGGAAAAGATTTTCAAGAATTATTTGAAAAAAATGAAAGGTAATAGAAAAATGGATGGACAGAATCATATACCGAACCTTAAAGTTCCCTTTTTATTATTAGGATTGTCAATAATGCTAGCTGCTTTAATCTTTGGATTCTTTTTTTACCAAAGCAGGATAACCCGTGATTATGTAGATGTTCTTGGCTCAGCTGCTGAGCGTTTTGAGTCTGATATTGTCAAATGGAATATTACCATTCAAGAAAACACCGGCCTGGAGAATGTAGGGGAAGGTTACCGTAATATTCAGGGTAAAAGAGACCGCTTGGTGAATATTTTGAGCAGTCAGGGAATTCCCGAAGAGGGAATCAATATCAATCCGATTAACACCCAGGACCGATGGGAAGATGGAAAAGTTGTTGGCTATACACTTCAACAATCGCTTTTTATCATTTCAGAAGTTATTGAAAAGGTAGAAAATCTAGCGCTAAATCCTGACGAGCTGCTAGCAAATAATATCTTTTTCCAAACATCATCTTTAGAGTATTTTTATTCTAAAATTGATCTGTTAAAAAAGGATTTGCTGACTAAGGCAACTAAAAATGCCAGGGAACGGGCCGAAAAAATATTACAGGATAGCCCCTATCGTCCGGGACGGATGATTTCAGCTAAAGCAGGTGTTTTTCAAATCATCGAACCCTATTCAACTGAGGTTGAAAGTTACGGAATGTATAACACTTCTTCCCGGAAGAAAGATATTACAGTTACCGTCCATGCTCAATTTTTAATTCAATAAACCTGCTTAGAAATAACCATCCCTATGAGGTTTATTTCACCATTCTTACAGTGTTGGTGCCAAATTCCGCGGAATGTGAATTCAATTCCGATTTCCCCTCTTTTAAACCCTTTATTTACAAGGCTTTCGACCCCCTTCAGGGATGCCCTTTTAACGCACCTAGAGTGTCTTTTTTGTATAAGATGGGGACAGACTTCTTTTTATCTTCCCGCATTTATTGTCAAATAAAAAGTAAAGCCTGTCCCCATCTTATTAGATAATTACGACCCCTGTTTTTAGCTTATTTTTGCCTCCCCAAAATCACGAAACCCATATAAATAGCCACTTTCAGTTTTTAAAAGAGTGAAATTTTAGTCAAAAAAGTGCCATTTTTGAGGGGTAAAAGTACCTATTTTTTAAAATCATGCGTCTAGAGACGTATACGGTGATATTATCCTGAAACCCTTATTTTATAAGGCTTTTAGGAAGGCCTTTTTTTATAGTAAAGGAGAAAAGTAGAGGAATAGGATAGCTGATTTTTAGTTAAATAAGGTAGATCAATATAGCTAGAATTAGAGGATTACCAGTTCTTATTGGAGAAAATAGTAAGTCTCTAAAACGTAGAAAACATAAGGGTTTTCGTGTTTTTTTGTTATAGGGGATGGTTTTAGTTCTTCTAAAATAGGAAGAAAATGAAGCAAAAAAGGGCTAAAACACTATTTTTATGAGCTTGAAAGCCTTGTAAAATAAGGGTTTAAACGAAATATCGTCGTAGCAGCGTTTCTTGAGGGTGCTTAAGGTGATTAGTCACATTTTTTAAAATAAGCGCTTAAAAGAGCTTAAAATGGCTTATTTTAGATGTGGGCGGAAAGCCTTATTGTATAAGGGTTTCCAGTGGAGTAAATAGTGACAGGTTCCCTTGACACCTGGCCCGGATTAACTAAATACTCTATCTAAAAATTATATCTGAAAACTTTTCTTCTAAAAAAGAAGGATTTCACCAACCTTTTGTCGTATTAATACTAGGATATAGAAAAATTTGAAAAGAAAAATTATTTTGATCACTGGTGGCACTTTAATAAGCTAACTATATACACTTGAAGCGTGACGAAGAACCGGCCCCTGACACGTAAAAATATATTATGTTACGGAGGACTATTATGAAATTCAAAAGAATTATTATTTTGACAATTCTTATTTTAACTATCCTCTCATTATTTATATCGGCTGTTCATGCTGATTTTTCAGACGGGTTTAAGACTGGCTTCCAGATTGGTATGCAGATAAGGGAGAGGAGGGAAATGAAATGGAAAGAAGAACAACTAAAGATATTAGAGGCAGAAAGAGTAAAAAGATTAGAACAATGGAAGATCTTCATTGACTCTGTTCAAAAACTTATTGACTCTGGACAGATGACCCCCGAATTGGAAAAAAAATTCTGGGTTCTAAATTCTTTATTACTAATTGATTGGCAAGAGCACGAACAAAATTTATTTGATAGAATAATGTCTATTGATAAAGATAAAGTTGCAGAAGAAAAACAATATTTCAAAAATGCAACAGATACAATAAGTTTAACTAGTAGGCAGGTTATTCCAAAAACACTTGATAGTTTAACTGGATTACTTTCAAATGATAGAAAGATAATAGCTAATACTTTTATGGAAGGTGGCTATTCATCTTCACAAAGTGAATTAAAATTTAATCCTTTTCAAAATAAGTGGGAATATGCGCCTCCAAATAGTTCTCTTAAATTCAATCCTTTTGAAAGCAAATGGGAATTTGCTATGACTGATGACAGTGTAAAATTAAATTCTTTTGAAAATAAATGGGAGTTTGCTTCTCCTGAAGAAAATACAAAATATAACCCATTTGAAAATAAATGGTCTTACGAAAGTGACGAGAGTAGTTTAAAATATAATGCCTTTGAAAACAAATGGGAATATGCAAAACCAAGTAGTACCCTTAAGTATAATCCTTTTTCAAATTCGTGGAGTTATGAATAAGTAAAAAAAGTTTAGTTTCGTAGTTAAACATCTTATAAGCTATATATCTATCAATAATTAAAATGGAAGTAACAAAACAAGTCCAGAGCCTTTAAAGGAATGCCGTAGAATTGATATTAGAGGAGTGTTTGGGGGGTACAGAGTTTAAACTATTATTGCTTAATAAAGATTTAGTTATTATAATAAATTAATAGGGAGTGTTCAAACTAAATAAAGATTGGTATGATTTCGTATATTATTATTAGTTTGACATTATGAAAATAATTCGCATAATAACGAGTTAGATGAAATGCCTTTGAGGAGGTTAATAATATGGGGATTCCAGAATCTCAATTGGAAAATTGGTCTCATCAAGGTGCAGTAACCACTGCTAAAACTACTCATGAATCTATAAGAAATGCTTTAAATTCCTATGAGCGGCCTAATGGTGTAGGTTTTGAGGTTTATCTTCAAGGCTCCTATAAAAACGATACGAATATCCGTGGGGATATGGATGTGGATTTAGCAGTTCAAATTAACTCAACTTTCTATAGCAATCTTTCCGAAGAACAAAAAAGATATTTAGGACTATTACCAGCTTCATACAGATGGAATGATTTTAAATCCGATGTTTTAAGTGCCTTAAAAGACTATTATGATTTACTAACAATTACCGAAGGAAATAAATCTATAAAAGTGGAAACCAGCAGTGGACGCTTACCAGCAGATGTTGTAGTATGCGCTCAATATAGAAGATACAGGAGCCTCAACATTCATGATTATGTAGAAGGGGTGACCTTTTGGACTAAAAATGAAAATCGACAAATTATAAATTATCCTAAAATTCATTATGACAATGGTGTAAGCAAACATCAAAAAACTAATAACCAGTATAAATCCACAGTAAGGGTATTCAAAAATATACGAAATTATCTTGAAGAAATTTACCAAATCTCGGACAGTTTAGCACCATCATATTTGTTGGAATGTTTACTCTATAATGTGCCGGATGATAAATTTAGCGGTAACTACCGAGATGTATTTTGCAATATTTTGAATTGGTTGAATAAAGCTAATTTAGAAGCTTTTGTGTGCCAAAATGAACAATTGAAACTTTTTGGTAATACTCCAGAGCAGTGGTTAATATATAATGCTGAAATATTTATGCAAAAATTGATAAAACTTTTAAATGATTGGTGAAAATATGCATTCGTACACTAACGATTCGAATGAAGGTAAATTCTTGCCACTTTATATTGCAGGTATAAGTGTATTTGCAGCATGGAGTCTCAATAGAATTCTTGGAACTATGCAATTTACTGTACCTTGGTGGATTGATGCCCCATCGGTAATAGGGTTCTATGGTCTGTTTTATGCCATTTTTAATAAGTATCTCTGGAAGTGGCGAATATTAAGAAATATGGGAGTTGTAAAAATTCCTGATTTGAATGGAGCTTGGAATGGGTATGTGGTTTCATCATTTGACAAGCATGTTACAAAGCATGAAGCGACTTTTAAGATATCCCAAAATTGGACTCGGATTAGCATCATTCTAGAAACTAACTATTCCAAATCTAGTAGTATAATTGCGGCAATAATTACGGATGATCCTAATAATACAGTGCTTAGATATGAATATCGAAATGAACCAATGCCTAATGCAAAAGATACAATGCATACTCACCAAGGAACCGCTTGGCTTGCTATACAACTTAATGAAAAAGTGCTTGAAGGAGAGTATTATACTGGGAGAGATAGACAAGAATATGGTAAGCTGAGATTTGAACGGAAATAAATATCGGCTTATCATCTAACAGCGTATTTACGGGTTGTTATGCTCACTAAAGTGCTTTGGAACTTCGCAAACATAAGAAGTGTTAAATTAGATATTCTTTTCTTTTTACGGCTAACGTATCACACTTTATTACTTTTTAAAAAGGAAATAAACTATGGCAATCAAAAAATCACAACTCTATAGTTCAATTTGGAAAAGCTGCGATGAACTTCGTGGCGGAATGGATGCATCACAGTACAAAGATTATGTGCTGGTTTTGCTGTTTATTAAATATATCTCCGACAAATATGCTGGCGTGACTTTCGCTCCGATCACTATTCCTGAAGGTTCAAGCTTCAAGGATATGGTGGCTCTCAAGGGTAAACCGACTATTGGTGATGACATTAATAAAAAAATTATCCAAAAGATTGAAGAGGCAAATACATCTCTTGGGAAAATTGCCGTTGATTTTAATGATCCAACAAAATTAGGTAACGATAAAGATATGGTTGAACGGCTAACCAAGCTGATCGCCATTTTTGAAAATCCTGCTCTTGATTTTAGTAAAAACCGGGCAGACGGTGATGATATTCTTGGTGACGCCTATGAATATTTAATGAAAAACTTTGCCACCGAGAGTGGTAAAAGCAAGGGACAATTTTACACTCCTGCCGAAGTGAGCCGTATCATCGCCAAGACTATTGGTATTGCAAGGATTACAAACAATTACCTAACTGTCTATGACCCCACTTGCGGCTCCGGCTCATTGCTTTTGAAGGTGGCAGACGAAACAGATAAAAATGTGAAACTCTGCGGGCAAGAAATGGATAATGCGACTGCAGCTTTGGCGCGGATGAATATGATTTTGCATAACAATCCAGCATCAGAAATTGTGAGAGAAAATACTCTTTCTACTCCACTTTTCATAGAGGGCAGCCAACTTAAGACTTTTGATTTTGTCGTAGCCAATCCTCCGTTCTCATTCAAATCATGGAGTAATGGCGTTGACCCTGTACATGATGTATTCGGAAGGTTTCAAGGCTTTGGTACACCGCCTGCTAAAAACGGTGACTATGCTTTTCTTCTTCATATTATCCGCTCATTAAAGACTACCGGCAAAGGCGCGTGCATTCTCCCTCATGGTGTGCTCTTTCGTGGCAATGCCGAGGCAGAGATTCGTACCAACATCATCCGTCGTGGCTATATCAAAGGCATTATCGGACTGCCAGCCAACCTTTTCTATGGCACAGGTATTCCTGCCTGTATTATTGTTCTTGATAAGGAAAACGCCGACAATCGCAAAGGTATTTTCATGATTGATGCGAGTAAAGATTTTGTAAAGGATGGCAATAAAAATCGTCTGCGCGCTCAGGACATTCACAAGATCGTGGATGTATTCAACAAACAATTAGAAATCCCAAAGTATTCTCGTATGGTGAGTGTGGTGGAGATTGAGAAAAATGAATTTAATCTCAATATTCCTCGCTACATAGACAGTCAAGAAGCCGAAGACATTCAGGATATTGAAGCACATCTCAAGGGAGATATCCCAACTCAAGATATTGAAGACTTACAAAACTATTGGAGCGTGTATCCGACACTCAGAACTTCGCTATTTGGGGAGAGCAAGAGAAAAGGATATAGTACGCTCAAAATAGCGCAAGAAGAAATCAAGAACACCATTTTTTCACATCCGGAATTTACTGCATATGCCAAAACCATGGAGGCGACTTTTACCACCTGGAAAGAAAAAAATATCACTCTCCTCAAAAATTTGACCATTAGCGTAAAACCAAAGGAAATTATTCAAGTAATATCCGAGGATATTTTAGTGGCATTCAGCAAAACCAGTTTGATTGATAAGTATGATATTTATCAGCACCTGATGGAGTATTGGGCGGAGACCATGCAAGATGATATGTATTTGATTGCTGTTGATGGCTGGAAGGCGGAGCTCTCAGCAGTGGAAGGCAAAAAGGGAGAAACAGAATGCGACCTCCTGCCTAAATATCTGGTAATCAATCGCTATTTTGCCAGTGAGAAGCAAGCAATAGAAGAGCTACAAGTCAAACTTGATAACGCCAGTCGAGAAATTGAGGAACTCATTGAAGAACATAGTGATGAGAATGGATATTTTGCGGAATTTGAAAAGATAAACAAAGCGAATGTTACATCTCGAATCAAAGAAATCAAAAACAAGCCGGAAGATGCTGAAGAGCTGAAAGTAATGGAGCAATATCTCGCGCTCGGGGAACAAGAATCCGAAGCGAAGAAGAAAATAAAAGAAGCTGAGAAGGCACTTGATGTCAAGGTAATTACCAAATACAAGACACTTACCGAATCAGAGATCAAGGTTTTAGTGGTGGATGATAAATGGATGGCGACCATCGAGCAAGCAATTAAGAGTGAAATGGATCGAATCAACCAGCGACTTACTCAGCGTATCAAAGAACTCACGGAGCGCTATGCCACACCTTTACCGACACTTGTCACCAAAACAGAAACACTTGCCTACAAAGTAGATGCACATCTTAAAAAAATGGGATTTATATGGTAACAGATACAATAATCAAAAAAGGCCTGCCTGACGAAACTTCGGTGAAGGCAGGCTATAAGCAAACCGAACTGGGAGTAATCCCGGAAGATTGGGATGTAAAAAAGTTGGGTAATATTGCAAAGATAACAAGAGGTGCTTCCCCAAGACCAATTGATAGCTCAATTTGGTTTGATGAAAAATCTGAAATTGGTTGGGTTAGAATTTCAGACGTTACTAAATCAAAAAAACTATTAAAATATACCACTCAAAAACTTTCAGAATTGGGAATTAAGCATAGTCGTTTTGTAGAAAAAAGTAATCTCATAATGAGTATTTGTGCTACTGTTGGAAGACCAATTTTAACAGACTTAGATGTTTGCATCCATGATGGTTTCGTGGTTTTTAGAGATCCCAAAATCGAAAAAGAATATCTTTATTATATTTTATCATTTATAGAAGGTGATTGGTCAAAGAATGGGCAAACTGGTTCACAGATGAATTTGAATACTGGATTAATTAATTTTACTCAAATTGCCTTTCCGAAATCCAAACCCGAGCAAACAGCCATTGCCACTGTTCTCTCTGATACTGACGCGCTGATTGAATGCTTGGAAAAACTGATCGCCAAAAAGAAAACCATCAAACAAGGCGCGATGCAAAAGCTCCTCACCGGTAAAAAAAGATTGCCGGGGTTTAGTGGGGAGTGGGAGATGAAGAAGTTGGGAGAGATTTGTGAGATTAAGAAAGGTCAGTTAATAACAGACAACACACGAATTAATGGAATTATACCTGTGATTGCAGGTGGAAAAACTCCTGCATACTATCACAATAAAGCAAATCGATATGGAAAAACAATTACTATAAGTGGCTCAGGTGCGAGTGCCGGGTATGTCGCTTTTCATACGTGCTCAATTTTTGCTTCAGATTGCTCTACTATTGAAGAATCAAGAAGTTATTCAATTGATTTTATTTACTTTTTTTTGCAGTCTCATCAGGAGAAGATATATAAAATGCAAACAGGTGGTGCACAACCCCATATTCACCCTAGCGATTTGAGTCCAATTATCATATCAGTTCCGAAACCAGAAGAACAAACCGCCATTGCCGCTGTTCTATCCGATATGGATGCGGAGATTGAGAGACTGGTGCAAAAGAGGGTTAAATACACCATGATCAAGCAGGGCATGATGCAACAACTTTTAACCGGGAGGATAAGAATATATGCTAACAACTAATCAAAACGTCGGTCAAATAGAACGAGCAACCCAAAATAGAATTGTGGCTTTGTTTCGTGATCGCCTTAAATATGAATATCTAGGCAACTGGGAAGATCGACTAGATAATAGCAACATCGAGGAGAGAGAGGTAAGAAAATATCTCTCCAGCCGCGGGTATAGCGCTACTTTAATTCCGCGCGCTTTGGATCAACTTCGCAATACCGCCAACAATTACAGCGAAAGCCTCTATACCAACAACCAAAGTGTCTATAAACTCCTGCGTTATGGCGCTAAAGTCGTGGAACATATGGGCGAAAATAATCAGGACGTCTACTTTATCGACTGGAAAAATCCAGAAAAAAACAATTTTGCTATTGCCGAAGAAGTAACGATTCAAGGTAATCGTGAAAAACGCCCGGATATTGTTTTGTATGTAAACGGTATTGCTTTGGCCGTGTTGGAGCTCAAAAGAAGTGTGGTGTCTGTCGGCGATGGTATACGCCAGAATATTGTCAACCAACAAAAAGAGTTTATCCAATCATTCTTTTCCACGATTCAATTCGTCTTTGCTGGGAACAACACCGAAGGTTTGAAATATGGAACTATCCTTACACCAGAAAAGTATTTTTTGAAATGGAAAGAGGATGAGCAGGATGACAGTATGCTCCAACTGGATAAATATCTGCTCAAGATGTGCGATAAAAAACGATTTTTGGAAATATTGTATGACTTTGTGTTGTTTGACGGCGGAATCAAAAAGCTACCCAGAACGCATCAGTATTTTGGCACTAAGAAGGCGCAGGAATTTGTCCGCAGACGGGAAGGCGGAATCATCTGGCACACCCAAGGCAGTGGTAAGAGCTTAATCATGGTCTGGCTTGCCAAGTGGATCCTGGAAAATAATTTTAATGCGCGTGTGGTAATTGTGACCGATCGTGTTGAACTGGATAAACAAATAAAAAGGGTTTTTGAGGAAGCAGGGGAAAAAAGCATTATGCAGGCGAGAAACGGGAGGGATCTAATGGAAAAATTGAATAATCCTTTGCCTCGCTTGCTTTGTTCACTTATCCATAAATTTGGCGCTCGTGAGGTAGATAATTTTGATGCGTATATTGAGGAACTAAAAAGTGGTCCGAGTAATACTGTGGGTGAGTTATTTGTATTTGTGGATGAGTGTCATCGCACTGAATCCGGCAAGATGCATAAAGAAATGAAAGCAATTTTGAAAAATTCTGTATTTATCGGCTTTACCGGAACGCCGCTACTTAAAAAAGATAAACAAACTACTCACGAGGTGTTTGGAGAATACATCCACACCTATAAATTTAATGAGGCGGTAGGGGACGGTGTAGTTTTGGATCTAATGTATGAAGCGCGTGATATAGATACCAAGCTTTCTTCTTCTGAAAAAGTGGATGCCTGGTTTGAAGCTAAAACCAAAGGACTCAATGATTTCCAAAAATATGAATTGAAAAAAAAGTGGGGCACCATGCAGCAGGTTTTGAGTTCCAAATCACGGTTGGAAAAAATCGTGCAGGATATAGTGTTTGATTTTAGCACCAAGCCACGCCTTAGTTCTGAATTTGGCAATGCGATTTTTATTGCAGGGAGCATTTATGAAGCAACTTGCTGTTTTGAAATGTTTCAAAATACACCACTTAAAGGTAAATGCGCACTGATTACTTCCTATAATCCTGCCACCAAAGATATTACTACTGAAGGTACAGGTGAAAATACCGAAACTGATAAAGAATATGTCTATAAAATTTACTCTGAGTTACTGAAAGATATCTCTCCAGAACCAGGCAAATCAAAATCGGAAACCTACGAGGACAAAGCCAGAACGAAATTTATCAAAGAACCGGCAAATATGAAGCTGCTCATTGTAGTGGATAAGCTTTTGGTTGGATTTGATGCACCACCTTGTACCTATTTGTATATAAACAAGAAAATGCAAGATCATGGACTATTTCAAGCGATCTGTCGGGTGAACCGCTTGGATAGTGAAGATAAAGATTTTGGATATATCGTGGATTACAAAGATCTATTCACCAAGTTAGAAGGTGCCTATTCGGTTTACGCTTCTGAATTGGATTGTCCTGAAGATCTGGAGAAAAAAGAGATTGATATTTTATTGAAGGATCGTTTAACTAAAGGTAAAGAGCGATTGGATGCTGCACTGGAAGCCATCGATTTGGTCTGTGAACCGGTGGCGCCGCCAAAAGATATTTTAGCGCATATCCGTTATTTTTGTGGCAATCCGGAAAACGAACAAGATTTGAAAGATAGCGAAATGAAGCGAACCGCACTCTACCAGCATGCGGTTGGATTGATACGATCCTACGCTAATATTGCGGACGAGATGAGTGAAGCCGGATATAGCACCGAGGAAATTGAAGTGATAAAAAATAAGGTTAATAAGTATTTGAAGTTGAGAGAAGAGATTCGTATGGCAAGCGGTGAAAAACTCGACCTTAAAACCTATGAGGCCGATATGCGGCATCTGATTGATACCTATATTCAAGCAGAAGATAGCAGGCGGATTGATCCATTTGGCGACCAGTCACTGCTCGATATTATGATAAACAGCGGAATCACTAAAGCGATTGAAAATCTTCCTGAAGAGATAAGAAATAACAAAGAAGCAGTCGCTGAAACGATTGAAAATAATGTGCGGGTTAAAATTATCAAAGACCATTTGATTGATCCAGCCTATTTTGCTGAGATGTCCAAGCTTTTAAGCGAAATTATTAAAGAACGAAAAGCCAATGCAGTGAGTTATGAAGAGTATTTGAAAAAGATTGCTGAAATGGCAGAACGAGTGAAGAATCTTACTCGGAATAATCTACCGGCCGGAATAAAGACCAACGCGCAACGAGCTCTTTACCGCAATCTTGGGAAGAGTGAGAAATTGGCAGTTTCAGTGGATGCGGCAGTACACGAAAGCAGGCTCCCTGGTTGGCAGGGAAATCCCCCAAGTAAAAAATTGATCAAAAAAGCTATATATGAAGTTTTGAAAGATGAAGCGGAGGTAGAGCGAATTTTTCGAATCGTTGAGGAGCAAAGTGAATACAAAACACAATTTAATTGAGTTAGGAAATATTTGCATAAATGTTATTCACAAAGATATTAAAAATGTTCACTTGAGCGTACATCCCCCTCAGGGTAGAGTGACCATTTCTGCACCACTACGAATGGATCTGGAAACTATCCGGCTTTTTTGTATTTCAAAATTGGGATGGATCAGAAAACAGCAAGTAAAACTTAAAAATCAAAAAAGAGAGACAGCGCGGGAATATATCACTCGTGAGAGTCATTACTATCTTGGACAAAGATATTTGTTGAAAGTAGTAGAACAGAATTCTGCACCGAAGGTGGTTTTGAAAAATGGCACTATTGAGCTTTATATTCGTAAAGGAACTTCTGTAACACGGAGAAAAGAAATTTTACAGAGCTGGTACAGGCAACAGCTCAGAATGTTAATACCACAATATATTGCAAAATTAGAAAAAAAGATGAATGTAAAAGTGGCCGAGATAGGTATCAGAATAATGAAAACAAAATGGGGCACCTGCAACCCTAAAGCAAAAAGAATTTGGCTTAATACTGAGTTAGCAAAGAAACCAATCGAGAGTATAGAATATATACTTATTCATGAGATGGTGCATTTGCTCGAACGAAAGCACAATGAGACATTTATTGCCTATATGGATAAATTTTCACCTAAGTGGAAGCACCTCCGGGAAGAGCTTAATCGGTCAGCGCTTGGGCATGTTGAATGGAAGTATTAGAAAAGAGAATAGGTGTTGGGTCTTGGCTGTTACTATAGATTGGCTTCCTAAAGGTAGACTTCCCAAAAAGAAAAGCTAAACCATAGAAATAATTAGGATGTGGTCTTATTGTCCAAAATCTAAACAATTTGAATTGTTTATGAAATGCGATATTAAAAAAATGGAGTCAAATTTTTATTCTTGACAGTTTATTACACTATTTGTTAAGAATAAAAATTTGACTCCAATAAAAATAACTAAAATAAAATATAATTTTCATTTTGAGGACTTATGATAAAAAATATTAGAGAATTCACACCTTCTAAATTTTATAAGATGATAAGACCTGAATACTTCTCTGACTCGGAAATAATTTATGAAGTTAAATTACCTAGAGAGCAACTTGCTTTTGAACTTAGTCAAATATCAAAAAATCAGAAACAGGATGAATTTGAAAATTTATGTAGAAAACTAGCTGAAAAATTTATAGCTCCAAATTTAATTCCTCAAGTCGGACCTACTGGTGGTGGAGATGGGAAAACAGATTTCGAAACGTATCCAGTTTCAACTGATATTTCTGATAGGTGGTTTATCCCAGAAAATGGCTGGGACAAGGATGAGAAATGGGCATTTGCAATTAGTGCCAAAGAAGACTGGAAAAGCAAGGTAAAAGGCGATGTAAAAAAAATATTGGGCACAAAACGTGAGTACACTCTTATATATTTCATGACCAACCAAACGCCATCAAGTAAAAAGAAAAAGGAAACACAAGATGAATTCAAAGAAGAATTTGGAATTGATGTAATAATTCTAGACGGAGAATGGATACTTGAAAAAATATACAACTCTGACTTACTTGATTTGGTAGTAGATTCTTTGAATCTATCGGATATATATAAAAATAAGAAAACAACTTTGGGACAAAATGATACCTCCCGTATTAAGAAACTTGCAGAAGTAGAAGAAAAAATCAATAATCCAAATAGGTATTTCGAATATGATTTTCAGCTAGTGGAAGATGCTTTAGAAGCTGCAATTCTAAGCCGAATGCTTGAAAAACCCAGAGATGAAGTTGAAGGGAAATTTGACCGAGCTTTTAGATTTTGTAAAAAAGTTAATAATCCCAAACAATGGATCAGACTACACTACCAAAGAGCATGGACTTTCTTGAACTGGTATGATGATTATTCTTCTTTTATTGACGAGTATAAAAGCTTTAAAAAATATATCTCCAAAACATCAAGTATATCTGAAATAGAATTACACGTTAACCTTTTTAATTTATTAAGGAGCTTATCTGCTTCCGGTACCTGTGATCTATCAGAATACCAGATTGACATACAAAAAGAAAAAGATCAACTTTATGAAGTTCTAAACGAACTTGAAGGAAATGAACAAAAACCATGTTCTTCACTAATTGCTAAGACACATAAGTCATTTCAAGCGTTAATGGATTCTATTAAAGATAAAAAGAATCCTGATCAGTGTTTAATAGAGTTAACGAATCATTTATCAAAAAGTAAAATCTATTTAGAATATCCTTTTGAGGACTTCAGAAAAATTATCGAAGAGATTGGTGGGTTTTTCCCTAATAATAATGAATTCGACAATTTGATAAATACTATTGCGCATATTTCAGAACAACGTGCTTCTGAGCTATCCGCTGGAGAAATATTTTTAAAACGTGGTGGGCAAAAACTATTTGCAAAGTATTACAAAGAAAGTGTTATATATTTTGGGAAAGCTGTTATGAAGCTTGCAAAAGAAGAAAGCCAAGACGGTATGTATCTTTCATTAATTGGCTTAAGTCAAGCTTATAGTTCGCTTGGGTTATATTGGGCATCAAATAATTGTTTGATTTCTGCAAGTCATATTTCGTTTAAGTCATGGTATGAGACTGGTGTTATAAATAAAAAAACTTATGATTGTGCAAAAGAATTAGCAATTAATGAGCTTTTTATTGGTAGAGTCCCATCTTTTTTAACATGGCATGAACTTTCTCAAATTATTTCTAGACAATTAAAAATAAATGATGATTCAAATGATACTCCTTCAGACGAACTAATTGATGCATGTTTTTCGGTTAGGATTCTAAATACTGACAATAAAAAAGACAGTCTACTTTCTTATCTACCTGATATCCTCAAGAATCAATTCTTGTGGCTTTCACAAGACTCTTGCCTTTATAAATTAGGGTACACGGATTTAATATTAGTCGATTATAAAGGTATTGGTATTAACGATGAGGAAGGTCTTGATTCTTACTTTGAGAAAATATCTAATCAGCCATTCAGAAATCAAATGATATACGAAACAAATTTCCTTTCGGAAAGCGAATTAAGTTTATCATCTACAATTTTGGGATGTAAGTTTAATTTTCATTTTAAAGAAGATAAAGAATTATTACTGACTGCGGAAACTTTCTTAGCATTTTTTGAATGTTTTTTTGCTACTTGTTTAACAAATGTTTTTCCAAACACTGAGTCTATTAATGTAGATATTATTAAAAACACAGAGGTAGAATGCTTTAAATTAATCGATAAAAAATTATCTTACGAATACTGTGTTGAAATAAACCAATTCAATTTTTCAAATGAAACCCGCGACGGCCTTTGGACTGCTATGATGGAGTTTATTATTCATCTTTTATCTAAAAACTTTTTTATTAAAAAACCAAAAGATTTTTTAGAAAATCTTTTCGAAAAAGAAGAATTAAATGAAAGATTATCTCTCATTTTTGAGCATAGAAAATTTGTAGTCAATGTTCTTGGAGACAAGCCCAAGTTGCTTTTTAATGATTGGATTAAAAATGGAACTCTCAAAGAGTATCCGATGAAACGTAAGACTCCTGTTTCATTCGAATTTGAGGAAAAGAAAGAAAAATTAAGTAATAACGATACCAAACTCGATCCTGATAAAGTGGGGCATGATAAAAGAAAAGTGTTTTCAATAATTGATACGAATCTTTGGGATCAAGCTAAATGGAAGGGATTTGGCTTTTTTAAGGATTCATCAAGTATGGGAATTTTTATAGTATATGAAAATGAGGAAGCTGGTAGAAAAATATTTGAAGATTGGATAAATAGGGTAGGCAAAGAAGACAAAGATGAACTAATTAAAATCACGATAGTAAAAGGGGTGGATAAAAAAAATCCATTTTGGTATAGAGTTCATATTAGTATCAATATTGATAAAAAAACATTTCAGCCAGGAAATCTATTAATTTCAGCATCAAAAATTCTTGAAGTAGGTGCTAATAGTTCTAAAAATCTAGACGACTTAATCAATTATTTTGATATTTTAAAACAGTATAGATTGTGCCCTGCCAAAATAATAGATAACGGTAAAATTGAACCTTATTCTGATAGGGAAATTTTAAAACGAACTTTGTTCGTCAAAAGTGCATGGGAAATTGGAGAACATGATTTTGATTGTGTTGTGATCAGAAAAAATGATTCGCCAATCATTCCAGATGATATTGAAGATGTACCAGTTTTAAAATTACTTAAAAAAAAGAATGAACAAGAATTATAGGAAATAAAATAGGGTACCTAATTAATTGAGATATTTTGTTAGTGTAAACTTTGAGTGGGTAGTGGGGCAGGCTTCACAAGTTCACAAAATACAAAAAATAAAATTGGGAATAGATAGGGAAGGCCTACCAAGTCAATAATTTGATATCTTTTAACGGAAAACCTATAGAATTAAAGGAATTATTTAACCAGATGATTAAGGTTTTAGGTATTATTATAGATAGACGTCCCAAAAGAAGACCTCGTAAAAGGAAAAGCTAAACCAAAGAAAAAATAGGATGTGCTTTTATTTTAAATAGTTTTATTTATAAGCAATGACATATAAGGATTTTTAAGTTGAAAATATGAATTTAATTTGGGAAGAAAGAATAGAAAAAATAAAAGAAATTTTTAGTACTTATAGTATTGAAGATAATTATACTGCTCTTTTATGTTCCGATTTGTATATTTATAATATTGCAAGCCCAGCCAAACATATATTTTTGTATAATATATTGTCATCGTTAAATTCTCACGAATTTACAAAAGAAAATAAAATTATTAATTACAATGATTTTAAAAGATATATTTCATTGATATATTCTTTTCTTCCAAAATTTCCTATGTTCGAAGATTACATTGCTGAAGCGGATTGGGGCGAGATAAGGTTTCCATATTATAATCAACAATTTAAAATATTTTATGGTAATGAACTAGAAAATGTTTATGATCGTCTAGAACAATTCAAAATAATGTTTTTACCCTGGAGCAAAAAATATTTTGATAAAACTGGAAGAGATCCATCAAGTGAGCTTTTATTTTGTTTGAAATTACAAGATTCTTTTATTTCATCCATTCAACAAAAAGTTGATGAAAAAAAAGTAAATCAGTTATCACTTGGAAATATTGAAATTCCCGAAGAATCTTTTTGGAATAATGTAAAATTTTTTATTAATGATTTTGAAATAGAAAAAATAGTAGAAGAAAATAAACTGATTAATATCTACTCGAATAAACAGGGGAAAAATATAAGTTGCGATATTGATGAACAATCTTTTAAAAATGAATTGTTTACTGGTCTTTTGCTGCCTGTTTATTTTATAAATTACTGCAATAGACATTATCCAATATTACCAAGAAGATATTCTGGAGTTCTATTATATAATTGGGGAAATTTATTAAAATCCAATAAAATAAATGAAAAAATATCTTATTCTTTACCATGTTCACTAAAATTACATAAATATATTGAAGAGAGACTAAAAGTTTCTTTAATTAATCCAATAGTAAGTGCAATATATCCAGGAGGAAAATCACATGGACTTATTTTTAGTACGTCTTTTGTAATAAAAAATACATTATTTTTAATTCATTTTTTAGAACCATTTCATGATATCGGTAAGACCTCTAAAGAAATAAAAAAATTGACTCCTAAAATAAAAGAAGCAATAAAATTACTAGAGAATGTACCTACTACCCTTGCTTTACATCAAAAAAGAAAAAGTATGCAAATTAATCCTGTTAATATAGGCGATAAATTGGATATATTTCCAATTATAATTTATCCATCGATCTTTATGAGTGTTATAGGTGTTTTGGAAAGACCGAAAGATATGCCAGGAGATTTATTTAAACTTGATGAATTTTTAGGTATTATAGATGAATTAGATAACAGTGAGCAGTTATTAGATTTTTTTGATTATTTAGATAAAGAAAAGAAAATAGTTCCTTTCTTTAGTTTACTAGATGTTTTTGCGTCTTACAAAGATAGTCATGGAGTATTGGTGGAAGGTGCTTCAGAGTATACTCAAATATCATTAGACCCTCATTGGGGATCAAGTCTCAGATACAGAAATCTTCGAGATTTTTGGACACTTTATCCATCGGTGAATCTTTTTGGTTCACCAAGGAGTTGGCAGTTATCCAAAGAAACGCCGAGTAGCATAAGATTAGTTGCAAGGAATCAATCTAATTTTGCTATATTTACAAATATTGGAGATACTAATTTGTTTTTTGTAGCACCACTTTTGATTATGAATCGTGATCAGATAGAATTATCTAATTTTTTAATGGAATGTTTGGAAGATGTTATATCTCAGGTACGGAAATTAATTTGTAATCTGTCATTTTTCAATAAATATAAAAAATGTCTAATATTTATTTTGCCAAATTCATTGGTAAAACAGGATGATAAATTTAAACATTTAAACTACTTAGTAAATAACAAAAAAATATGGTGTAGTGAAATCGCCTCACCAGAAAAAAATACTCCTGGTATAAGAATAGTTTTTAATGGTGATTTATTGCAAAAGAAATTTGAGGGCAACGATAATTCCGCAGAAATAGATTTATTGTTTGAATTTTTATCTAAAATTAATATTATTTGTCCGGATAAAAGTTACAATAGTGTGAAAGAATCTATTATTAAAAAACTTCAAAATCAAAAACCTCGTTTTAAGATGTCATTAATATTGCCTGAAGCAGATTTTCCGAAATATAGTAGTGTAGTTTATCCAGATATTAAAGAGCATAAGTTAGCTCGTAAATTAATAGCTTTTGATGCAAAGAAGTTAAATATAAGACCAGGAAAATATGAAAATGATGAGGCTAAAAGAATTATTAACGAAATAAGGAAAAAAATGGTTCAAAATATTAACTCAGAGGTAGAAAAATATGATTTTAAACCATCAATTCCTTTCTTAATAGAAAAATCAGAAAGCATAATTAATTTATATGAACAAGACAAAAGAGGAGTTAAAAAATCATCAGAGCTTAAAATTGATTATGATCCTCGTGAAAGGTATATAGAAATTCATGATAAATACATTAACTATCTTAAAAATTATAATTATTTAATTGAAAAATTTATCCAAATGAATCCTCAACAAATAGGAGAAATGATTTCTATAGAAAACCTGAAATATATGCTAGCTTTGGTAAACGAAATAACTATATTATATAACGTAAGTGATGCGTTACATTATGAAATATTTAATGTTTCCCTTAATGTTTCCCATGATTATTTATTTGAAATTGAATATGAACCAGAAATTGATAAAAAATACAAAAATTATGGTGAGAGATTTTATGAACATAAAACGAGTTTATCAGATAAAAATGCTACTACATTGCTTGATATAAAAGAAACAAATCAATTTATAGATAAACTTGATGCTGCGTTCTTAAAAGAGTTAGGATTTTCTTTAGTTAATATGTTAACTACATGTAGAATATTATCAAGATGGGCTAATTGTTCTAAAGTAGAGATAAATACTTATTATACTAGTAATTTTGATAAGTTATTTAAAGTTTGTAATAAAAATATGAGTTCTTTTGTTGAAAAAGAAGAATTAAATAGAATACTTAAATTTTTAACTCTAGAGCAGTCTAATATTTTATTGATAGAAGATGATCTGATACCTTGTGATGATTTACCAGTTTGGGAAATAAAAAAAAGACCAAATAGATATAATGTGAAACCAATAATATTTGTAGATGATCAATACTGTTGGGGTCCTTGGTCTATATACAGGGTGTTACTTATTTGGGAGGGATCAATTACAAATGGAAGATTGCCGTTTTCGATTAATAAAAAAGAAATAAAAAAAGTAATTAATTTCGGGAAAAAAATGATAGAAGATAGTTTGGTCACAAAAGCTTGTGAGATTATAAATAAATTCACTCCATTTCTTGATAAAGAAGTGGGATTGCATAAACGAGATAAAAGAGGTAATCACCCGGAAGAATTAGGTGATTACGATATATTAGCATTTTTAAAACAAAAAAACTTAATTTTGAATATTGAATGTAAACATTTAAACCAAGTTTTTTGTTTAAAAGATGCTAAGAGTTTAAAGGAAGATATATTTGGAAAGGGAGAAGACAGAGGTTATATTGAGAAAATTATAAAAAGAGAGAATTACTTAAAAAATGAATCGGAAAAAATTATGAAAATAATGAATTGGCCAATTGATAAAAATTTACCAGGAATTATTTCTCTATTTGTATCAAAAAATTTATATTGGTGGGCAATAAATCCTCCTTATACTACCAATATAAAATTTGTTACAATAGATTCTTTAGGAAAATATATTTCTAACTTAAAATAACTTTAGTATTTTGAGAACAATGAATATCTATCATATAAATAAAATAATAAATACAGACACATTCCCATTTCTTAGATAATTAATTTTTTTCTTTTAAATAAATTGGGAAGGTGTGTCAGGTCAATAATTCGTTAACTTTTAGCGGAAAATCTATAGGATCTGAGGAGTTTCTTAGCCAGATAATTGAGGCTTTAGGTATTATTATAGATAGACGTTCTAAAGGACGACCGTGTAAGGAGGAATTTACTATGCCCAAATGGTTGGTCAGACTCAAAGGTGAACGATTTGATTTAGAGGACTTTCCAAAATTACTTCGTTCACCTGAAGTCAGAGTAGTAGAGGAAAACGGCTCATTTTACTTGGAGTCAAGTGAGTTTAATTCCCTGACTTTGGCGGAGGAGGTTCGCGGACGAGGAAGAGCGCTCATCAAACTCATTAACGGAGTCGCAAAGTTCTATAGGAATAACTTTCTGGGCATTTCCGAAGACGCCATAACTCGAGTGGAAGACAACGGCAAGCGACACAATTACGTTTTTCTAGAAGGAGCGGTTACATTCCGTACAACGGTTCGTGGGCAACTTACAGGCATTACTACCGATAGGTCCGAGAAAGTCGCCACTCAGCCAAGCGCCCTTGAGTCTTTACTCGAAGTGGCCCAAAAGCACAATGTCGTTGCCGATGCACTTAGTTTCTATCGAGATGACACGTGGATCAGTTTGTACAAAGCTTATGAAATTATAAGAGGTGATGTGGGCGGCGAGCACCAGATTATCAAGAATGGCTGGACGGTTAAATCTGGCATCAAGCGATTCACACAGACAGCTCAGCCCTATCGGCACGCGAGTAAGAAATATAAGCCGCCGGCACAGCCTATGACTCTCTTAGAAGCTAGGGCACTGATCAAGACTATTCTCTCACGATGGGTATCTTCAAATTTTAATAAAGGTGGTGATACACAAATTATTAACAATAAAGAGATTATAAAAAACATCGAAAATATTAAAAGAGAGTTAGAAGAAAAAATATCTTTAGCAAATGAAGGAATGTTAACACTGGATAAAACAAAAACAATTTTTCATGAGACTAATGGGAAAATGAGAAATATATTACCAGAGAATTCTATTCCATATTTAAAATTTGATTCATTAATGAGTAAAAGGACTGCTTGGTGGACAGAAGATGAACACACAGGTAAATATATTAGTAAAGGTGGGTCAAACTATCAACATTTGATTTATTTGCAAGAAGCGATAGGAGAGGTTTTAAAAAAAATAAAAGTAGTTGATAATATCTCAAATAATAATCAAGAAAGTAATAAAATAGAAGAAAATATCAAGAGGTCAAACATATTTCTCTCTTATAGTCACAAAGATGAGGAAATTGCTGACGGAGTAGATAATTTTTTTATTTCAAAAAATATTCAATTAACTAGAGATGTAAGAGATGCCATGCCATATTCAAGCTTAAAAAAATTTATGGATACTATTCGAGACCATGATTATGTAATAATGTTAATTAGTGATGCATATTTAAAATCTACAAATTGTATGTATGAGGTAATTCAATTTATTCAAGAAAAAAAATATATTGAAAAAACTTTTCCGATAATTATCGATAATAAAGCAGATATTTTTAAAAAAGAAAAACATATTGATTATATAAAATTCTGGCAAAACAAATATAAAGGATTTAAGGATAAAATAAATAATTTAGAAAATACCGGAACAGCTCAATCGCATGTAGAATTGGATAAAATAGATAAAATTCAATCAAATATTGGTGATTTTCTAAATAAAATTGCGGATTTAAAATGTTTTTCATTAGATGAATTAGAAAATACCAATTATAAAGCTATTTTAGATAAGATTGGGAATACATTTAAGATCCCTCAAAAAGAGGAAATATAAAATAAAAAAGAAAATATGAAGCTAAAAATAATTGGTTGTCTGTATAGATGGAATTGGAGTCAGGCTTAACAAGTTCACAAAATATTGGAGCAAATCAGAAAAGATAGTAATTTTCTTATTAATGTGATAGGAAATAACCGCTGTACTAGTTTAATATTTAGATAATTTTTTCTAACTTTTCATAAAAAAACTTGAGTACGGCATTGTTAATGTAAAAGGAAAAAGGTTGAGGAAGAAGATTTTAATAATACTAATGTGAAAGATTTATTTAAAAGAATAATAATACAAGTTAACTAAAAGTATTCAGGAGGTAAAGAAAATGGCTTTATGGATGGTTAGAGCTGGGAAATATGGAGAACAGGAAAATATAATTTTTGAAAATAATGTTTTTGCAATTGAATGGAACGAATTAGGTGATCTATCTAAAATAAAAAGCAAAGATGAGTTAAAAGAAATATATCAAAAAATATATACTGATAACTCTAAGAACAGAATGGTAAGCCATATCAGTCAAATCTGGCGCTTTGTTCATGAAATCAAAATTGGTGATTTGGTGTCAATTCCTTTAAAAACAAAGAACAGCATAAGGTTCGGAACAGTTGAAGGAGAATATAAATATCAGAAGTTATCAGAAAATGTAAAACATACCAGAAAAGCGAAATGGATTAAAGAAATTCCTCGAACAGAAATTGACCAAGATTTATTATATTCTTTTGGAGCCCTTTTGACAGTCTGTCAGATAAAGAAAAATAACGCAGAAAAAAGAATTAATCAGCTTTTAAGTTTAGAAAAAGGAGTAAAACCAGAGACAATAGAAAAAGAGGAAGAAGAAATAGATATTGAAACTTATGCTCAGGATCAAATTACAAAATTTGTTAATCAAAAATTTAAAGGCCATGGTTTAGCCAGGTTAGTAGATGCAATTTTACAGGCTCAGGGATATACTACCAGGGTTTCTCCGCCGGGACCAGATGGAGGAGTAGATATTTTGGCTTCTGGAGGTCTTTTAGGTTTTGACGGACCAAGAATATGTGTCCAAGTAAAGACAACAGAAAATCCTGTTGATGTAAGAGTGCTAAGAGAATTGAGAGGGGTAATGTCTCAAGTAAAAGCTGAACAATGCTTGTTAGTTTCCTGGGCCGGTTTTAATAATAATGCACTGAAAGAAGCAAGCAATGAATTCTTTAATACCCGTCTATGGGATTCAAAAGAATTATTAAAGGCTATATTTAAATATTATGAGAAATTTGATGATGAATTAAAAGCGGAATTACCATTAAAAAGAATCTGGGCATTGGTATTAGAAGAAGAATAAATATATTTAAAAAAACAAATAAAACTGGTTATCTTATGGTACTAATGTTAAAGGAGTTAATAATGACAGAAAAAGAATGGATGGAAGAGGTAAAAGAGAGATTAGACCAAGAGGAATCATTCTTAAAAAAGAATATCTGCTTTAGCACAGGTAAGAGGGTTCCCTATTCATTTGAAGTGTTATCTTATTTAAATGATAAACCTGAAGGTAAAAACATCATAAGATATGAAACTGATCTACTGGTATTTCAGAAAATAGATAATGAAAACTGGAAACCCCGCATAATTATTGAAGGTAAAATTAATAGGGTTACTACTCATGATGCAATTACTTATAGTCAGAAAGCCTCATCTCATAAAAACGTTCATCCTTATCTTCGTTATGGTATTCTGCTTGGAAATCGAAAAAATTATCCTTTGCCTGGAAGATTGTATCGGCATGGAGCATATTTTGATTTTATGTTATCCTGGAAAGCTTTTGAATCTACAGAGGAGGAGTGGAAGGATTTTTTGAATATCATTAACAGTGAAATCGAATATTCAGAGCAATTAGAAGAAATATTATTTCACTCGCGATCAAAAAATCGGAAGCATTATACAATTTTTCAAAGACGCTTATATTTGAAGGAAAAATAAAGGTGCCTTTATTATTACAATTGATTTTTTAAAATAGGAAAAAATAAAATAACAATTATTATTTTTTAAATTAAGTATTGATCATACTCCATATTATGTGAGGTGATTATTTATATGTACTTAGCTGAATTGCATGGCAAACTTTCTTCCAGAGCAGAGAGAATGGAAGATATTCTTACTTCTAATGTTTTCTCTTTTTTCAAATATTCATCCAGAGATATTTTTCTTAAAAACTATTTGAATAAATTAGAATTTAATATTTCTGACCAAGAAGCAGAGGAAGCAGAATTTAGATTTTGGCCTGTATTTGAGGATGGCACTGAGCCAGATTTAGTAATAATAGTAGGTAAATATTATTTACTGATAGAAGCTAAGTACTTTTCGGAATTTTCAGAGGGAACTAAAAAAGATGAACATCAGCTTTTAAGAGAGTTATATATTGGAGAACTGGAAGCAAAAAATTATGATAAAGAATTTAATTTAATTGCACTTACCGCCGATTATTATTATAAAAAATATAAATTTGAAGTAATCCCCCAAAAATATCGTCCTTATTTTAAATGGACTAATTGGCAATCAGTTTCTTCATTTCTTGATAATGTGTTAAGTAGTAATCCAAATATTAAAGGGCCAGAGCGAGATTTTTCTCTGGATTTATACAATCTCCTTGATAAAAAGCATCTTAGAAGTTTTCAAAGTATTACTTATAGTGGTCCCTTACTAAAAAACTATAGTTCTATCTTTTTTAATGCCAAGACTGCTATGCTCAGGGGTGATTTCATTGGATTTATAGAAAGTCTTTCCTTGCCCAAAGGGTTGAAACCGGTTGGGAAAACTGTCTTTTTCAGTAGTACCAAAAGGATATTTAAATCTCTATCAAAATTAGAGAAGTTAAAGAAAGTTAAAAGTCCTATATTTTTTAAGGAGGGCGTAAGAAATGAATAATAAAAGTGAAATTATTGAACAAACTAATTTGGCCTTTGATTTTATAGAAAAATTATATCTTGAGTCATCATATTTGATTAAAGAAATAGAAGGCAACTTAAATGAAGAAGAAGAAAAGTTTGTAATTGGAAAACCCAGCGGGTATGGTATTAGCACTATGAGTTCGAGAGGATTAGAGATAAACAATGTTAGATCTTGGTTATTAAAGAAATTTTCGATATTCTTCGTTCCAAAGGAAAAAACAGTGTTAAAAGGTGGAGTGACTGTTACTAAAATAGATAAAAATTTAAAGGTTTTATATTTAAGAGTTGTATTTTACGATAAGACCATTAAAGAACCGACAGTTTATTCAGGGGTATTATATAATATTGAAAAGAAATCAAAAACTGAATGGTTTAGTAAATTTGAACAAGCGATGAGTAATCTTGAATATAATGATTATAAAGTTTTTAAAGATATTAAAAAAATTGATTACGAGAATATTTATATAAAAGTTCAAGGTGAATTAATGAAAAATAGTTTGTTCGGAATTTCTGATAGTGAAACAATTGTCAATAAGATAATCAAGCCTTCACTGGAGTTGTATAGGAAACATTAAGAATCAGTTGATGAGTTTTGTTAATAATAAGTATAGATAGTGGAGTTCAAAAGTTCACAAAATATAAAGGAAAATAACTTCATAAAATAAATTGAAGCACATCCTATTTTTTTATCACCGTGCTGTGTTTAATAAAGACTTGCACCATCCGTGGCGCGCGTAGAAAAAATATTATGATGCGATTTATCAGTGTACAGATCAAGCGATTGAAGTAATTAAAAAGTATAAAAAATAGAACGGAGTATGAAAATGTTTTATGTACCATTAATTAAACCCGAAGATTGGCAACAGTTTCTTGCAGACCCTGAAAAACATTGGCGAGATGAATTTTCTGCAAAATCATTAGCGTTTGCATGGCAAAACGCACAAGGTTTTCCACTAAAAGTAAAATCGGTATTCGATAAGTCAGTTATCAAGCAAGTTCACTCTATAGAATTGCTTATGGGCTTTCCAGAGTATAAAGTACCTCTGCCGGGAGGTGCTCGTGCTTCCCAGAATGATATATTCCTTCTATGTAGGAATGAAGATGGTTTGCTCTCCATCATGGTGGAAGGAAAAGTTGAAGAATCATTTGGTCCATTGGTGGAAGAGTGGCTCAATGAGCGGCATTTTTCAACACATGAACGATTTGAATATTTAACTGAGATATTAAATCTCAAAAATAAAGATGTCAATAAAATACGTTATCAGTTGCTGCATCGAACTGCATCGGCTATTATTGAAGCAAAAAGATTTTGTTCAAGACAAGCTATGGTGTTGGTGCACTCATTCAGTAAAAGTAATACTTCATTTTCCGATTATGAAAAATACCTTTCTATTTACGGAGTGAAGGGCAAAATTGACTCAGTGACAGAACCAATTAATTTTAGCGATGTTAATGTATATTTTGCTTGGGTTAATGATGATTTTCCAAAATACAGGTAAAGGAGATGAATTATGGGACATCTGTAATAGCTTAATAATTCGGTGACTTTTAGCGGAAGAGCGCCAAGAAGTTTTATATTTCTTACAGGGTGAAAGTCCTTGTTGGGCAAGGTCTAGCCAACCACCCATACCGAAACACTATGACTTTGTCAAGCACTTTTAAAATACATCGGATGTATTGATCGATAATCTTTGATATAACGGGTATTATTCTGGATCATAGCACAAGCCACCTTAAGTAGTTTATTAGCAATATTATTTAAGACTAAGGCCTTAGCTTTACCTTGGGCAAGTTTACGCAAATAATAGTGTCTAAAGGTCACATCATGGGTAGCTACCGATTGGGCGGCCAGCCGCAAGAGTTTGCGGATTGCTTCAGGTCCAAATGGTCGGATTCTCTCGTCTCCTGAATACAGAAGTTCCGCTTTGATGCTGATAGGGTACGATACCAATAAAAGCGGCTAATTGCTTAGGCTTTTGAATCTTGGTAAAATTATCGGTGATAACCAAAAGTTGGGCTGCCAAGAGCATTCCGTAACCGGGAATGCTGTCTAAGTTATTGACCTTTTGGAAGATGCCGGGATCTTGTTTGATCAACTTAGTCAGTTCTTGATCAATCCGGGCAATCTGTTTTTCTATCTGAGCCAAGGTCTCCTGATGGGCTTTTTTGATGAGTACCACCTGGACCCTCTGTTTGGCATAGGCCTGGCTGGCATTCTTTAAGGCAACTTTCTGTTTAGTGAACTGTTCCCGGACAGCTAACAATTGCCGGATCTTTTCCAGGATCTCCTCTTTAGGCTGCCAAGAGGTAAGCTCATCCTGAAAGCGGTAGGCATATTCAGCAATCTGTTTACTGTCTACTGGATCGGTCTTATGGCCGACCGGGTCAAAAGTACGTTTGACCTTAAGTGGGGGCTCGATGCTGACCGGGAAGCCCTGGGATAAAAGATAATAGGCCACGGCTTGAGAATAGACACCGGTTGATTCCATACAGATGTGGCTATTGGTCTTATCAAGGTGATGTTCTTTCAGCCATAAGAGGAGCAGGTCAAAGCCCTCCGGGTTGTTGGGGATTGCTTCCTTGGTCACAATGGATTGATCCGGGGCCTTGAAGATGCTGGCAGCGAAATCAACTGCTGCGATATCAAGGCCGATAAAAAATAAGTTCTTTTTCATAATAAATACTCCTTTCTTGGACCGAATAAACGATGACATGAGCTTTCTCCATTAATAATCGCTTTTTTAGCGACGGAAACACTATTTAGCTTTAATCATCAAGAAGGCTTTCGTCTTATTCGGAATATAAGTTTTTCTTTTGAGTGTTCATAGACTTATTCAGCCTTCTTTATTCGGTACCTGATTTAATTTAATAAACTTTAATTTATCTTAATATATTCTTAATTAATAGTCTAATGGAGTGTTGCATTGAAATGGGTAACCATTAGATGAAGCGTACACAGGGAAACAGATAGGCCATAGGGAAGACCGTACTTCCTGAAGTGAACTATACAGCCTCGTAAATAAAGATTAATGCAGATGGCGACGTCGTTTTCGCAACGGAAGCCTATACAAAAGAATCGCATATGGCGAGATTCTAAAGAGGGTCTGTCGGGGTCTTGGCACATGGCATGTCTGTAGAGAGATATAAAGAACTTGGGAGACCCTATAAGCTCCTTACTATAAGGTAAGTCTACCCGATGAAAAGAGAGGATGACTGATGGCTTATAGGGATTCGGATCAGCTCATAGTACTCTAGGAAATAGAGGAAGGGGCTGACAGAATACGTAGCCTGCAAAGGAAACATTTGCCGGGCAAGTAGGACTGGAGGAACAAATGCAAACCTCCCTGCAGGGAATAGCAAAGAAGGCAATACTAATGTGTCTTTTACGGAAGCGAGTATTTCTGAAGAGCCCAGTGCGGTAGTTCCGCACGCTGGGATCTGTGCGGGGGCAGTCAGGTAACTGGCTGTCCTACCGTGACAACCTGTGGGACACTTGGAGTTTCTTTATCGGATGGTTGACACTTTAGATATTACTATAATTGACGTCCCAAAGGGAGGCCTCGTAAAGAGGAAAGCTAAGCCATAGAAAAAACAGGATGTGTTCATATTTAAATTAAATAATGCGGAGGTATTTAGAATATGAAAAATTACAATAAAACCATAAGGAATATTGAAAGGCTTGGTGAAAGATATTGTAGAGAATACCTTGATCTTTGGAATAAAGAAAGCTTACAGGAAAGCTGGTGGGAAGCATTAAAATTCTTTTTTGGTCATTCATTTATGAGAGGAAGGCGAGATAAATTATCTTGCGAATACTATTATTTTACTATTAAAACCCTAGAAGATTATTTTTCTATCTCTAACCAAAACCTGGATAGAGATTATGAGAAAATTAAAGAACAGAGGAAATATTTTAACAACAAGTGTATTTTGACATTTAAAAAGGAGAAAAATATTGGTAGAGGAAACAGCATTAAACATGAAGATTTCAGGAACGAGATAGCAGAAAAAAATCCAATTATAAAACTCTTAGTTACCCCAGCAAAACTTGAAATAAAATGGGACAACGAAACTTACAATAAGAAGATTTTTTTAGGTAATGGTGAGGATGTAATGATGGTTTTAGATGTTTTGAAGTTTATTTCAGATGATAATAAAAACATCTACAATTACCTAAGAAACACAATAGTCAATTCTGGGGTGAAAACTGCATATGAAAAATTAACGAAAATGAGAGCTATTTCAGATAAAATTGCAACTTTCGTCATTAGGGATGTTGGATTAATAAACTTGGGAATAGTAAATAAAGATTACGAGTGGGCATTTCCGGTGGATACTTGGGTAAGTAAAATAGCTCGTAAAATAGGTTGTAATAGTAAAGATGTCGAAGAAATTAAGAATTATCTTATCAAAAAGTGTAAGGATATTGACGTAGATCTTTTAAAGTTTGCAGCAGGGATATGGTACTTGGGCGTTCATTCACTTGATATATTGCTAGAAAATTGTTTAGAAGAAATTGAGATTACAAATATTGTTTCGGCTATGAATGTGACAAAGGACAACAGGTCATTGACATATTAATCGAAGTGTAGTATCAGGATTAAAATGTGACAAAGAACCCTTGTACTAGCTCAATAATCCGATAACTTATTCTAATTTATTATATGCAAACAAACCAACTCATTTATTTTAAGATAGGTAAAACAGTATAATGAATGGAGGATTAAACTTTTGATCCGTAAATATCAAGGTTGTCTGCTGGGGCTTGCCATCGGTGATGCCTTAGGTGCCCCGGTTGAATTTCTAAGATTAGAGGAAATCAAGAAGCGGTATGGCAGGGATGGAATTACTGATTTTCATGAATGGGGTGGATTTAAGTCAGGATCCTATACCGATGATACTCAAATGTCATTGGCCACTGCGGTTGGGTGCCTAAGAGCCTATCAAAGGTGGCGTGAAAAAGGCATAGGCCATCCAGCCTCGGTTATCTATCAGCGTTATCTGGACTGGCTTGAGTCTCAGAATGATCCAAAACAGAGAAGGGGTCCAGGTAGAACTTGCCTGAGTGCTTTACAAAGTGGAAAGATGGGGACAATAGAAGAGAAGATCAATGACAGCAAAGGCTGTGGTGGAGTGATGCGTACCGCCCCGGTCGGTTTAGCCTTCCCTTCGTGTAGGGCATTTGAAGAAGGTGCAGAATATGCAGCCATTACTCATGGCCATCCCTCCGGATATTTATCGGCCGGATTTCTCTCGGCCATAATATCCTATCTTATTGAAGGTAAGAAGCTTACAGAGGCAATAGATCTCTCTATCGGGCAGCTAACCCGGTATGACGGGCATAGCGAGACACTCAAAATAATTGAACTGGCGCAAAAACTATCTGGCAGTCCAAAGTCGTCTGAAAAATCGATTCAAACCATCGGAGAGGGCTGGGTAGGAGAAGAAGCCCTGGCTATTTCTCTCTATTGTTCTTTAAAGTTTTCGGATAATTTTGAAAGAGGAACCCTGGCGGCGGTCAATCATTCGGGAGACAGTGACTCTACCGGGTCGATCACCGGGGCTATTTTGGGAACCTTACTGGGGATTGAATCAATCCCCAGACCCTGGGTACAGAAGGTGGAAGGGTCGGATAGAATTAAAAAGATAGCTGATGATATGTTCAGCATCTTTCAGAACGGAAAGGAACTTTCCCTGGAGGAATATCCACCATTTTAGTGTTATGACTTAAGTAAAATAAAAGATTTGCAGTGCTCGTAAAAGTGCTATGGTTGGCGGTATAGAGTAATAAATCGCTGACTTTTAGTGGAAAACTATGGTATCTGAGGAGTTTTTAAGCCAGATGGTTGGGGGGATTTAGGAAAAGTTCATCATTAAAAAAATAGAATGTGCCTATCAAATTATAAAATTTTAGAGAACTAAAAAGATAATTTCTAAGGTTGTTAATAGGAGGTCATGATGACTATTTATTCTTATTCTTGTCTGAAAACCTTTAAAAATTGTCCCTTACAATATAAATTCCAATATATAGATAAGATTAAAAGAGAAGAAGAGAGGATTGAGCTTTTTTTAGGATCCCGCTTTCATAAAGTCATGGAAAAAGTTTACAAAGATCTTATTTTAAGACGATATAGTTTAGAAGCCCTGCTCGTGTTTTATCAGGAGGACTGGGACAAGAATTATCACCATAAGATCATCATTGCCGATCAGGAAAGAAAAGTAGAGGATTATCAAAAAATAGGCCAAAAGTATATCGAAGATTATTATCAGCATTACTATCCTTTTAACCAGGGGAAGATTTTGGGTATTGAAAGAGAGGTCCTGATCAATTTAGAGGATGATGGCCAGGAGTATAGATTAAGAGGATATATCGACCGTCTTGAGCAAGCTAAAGACGGGACCTATGAAATCCATGATTATAAAACCGCTAAGACTTTCCCAGAGCAAAGCAAAATGGACGAAGACAACCAATTGGCTCTCTATCAGCTAGGGATTCAAAGGATGTGGAAGGATGTTCATCAGGTCGAGCTGGTGTGGCATTACGTGGCCTTTGATAAAGAGATAAGATCATCAAGGTCGAAAGAAGAACTAGAGGAATTGAAAAAGGATACCGTTCGTTGGATCAAGAAGATTGAAGCTACCCCAGAGTTTTTACCTCAGGAAAGTGCTCTCTGTGGATGGTGTTCTTATCAAGATATCTGCCCTTTATTTAAGCATGAATCTATAGTGAAAGATTTACCGGTAAATGAATATCTGAAAGATAACGGAGTTCAGCTAGTTAACAAATTTACGTTGTTAGCTAACGAAAAGAAGAGTTACCAAGCAAAGATTAAAGAGCTTGAAGAAAAGCTGGAACAGATCAAAGAAGTAGTGATTCAATATGCTGCCCAATTAGGGGTAGTAGTAGTAACCGGTAGTGATCATCAGTTGAAGATTCGTTCCAATGAAAAAATCCTCGTTCCGGGAAAAGGGACCAAGGAAAGAGAATCTTTAATTGAGTTACTAAAACAATTAAATAAATTAGAAGAGGTTTTGACATTTGACACCACTGAGTTAAAAAGAGTTATGAAAGAGGGAAAATGGGAGCCAGGTATTTTAGAGGAGATTAAAAAATTGGTCAAGATGGAAAGAGTAAAATCAATTTCCTTACTTAAACTAAAATCTAAAACCTCCTAGTTATTATACTTAACTCGACTTTGAATGTTTTTCTTTTTTTACCAATAGCTGCTGAAATGAACTAAAAAAATGATCTTAAAATTTATAGGAGATTAAATATGTTTATATTAAATAGTAAACAATTGGGAAAATTTGATCTTTCCAAGGCAAAGCAATTTGTTGATTATTGGGGTAAACCATATTCATATGCTTCAGTAAAAGATTATATTACCGGAGAAGTTATTGATTATATAAAGGAGTTAAATCTTGGAAACAGGTTATCCGAACAAAACATCAAACGTTTGCTCCGTTGGAAAGATTCCCATATGCTTACCGAAAAAATTCTATCCGGTCCTAATAAAGGGAAAGATAATATAAAGGTAATGAAGGTATTAGAAAAACAGAAATCTATCAATAGATTCCGCCAAGGTGATCTGAGGGTAGAAGAATTTAAAATTATCACAGAAAAAATATTTCCCAAGGGATTTGTGTGGCAAATATTCTTGTTTCATATTGCCCGACCCTTTGAGTTCCCTATTGCAGACCGAAACGTTTTTCACACTTTTTCAATCCATAAAAATACTATGATACCCAAAGATTGGGAAGGATATAAAGATTTTATGGATTACTTTTTTCAAATCGCTATATTTGCAGGCATTATTAGGAAAAAACCAACCGGTAATGAATTAGACCTTACAGAGATAGTAAAAGAATTAAAAAGAGTTGATAATGCTCTTGTTGCCTTCAGTCAATTCTTAGGGTCCTATAGAAAATAAAAATGAGAAAGAATTGAATAATAAAAAATGTTCAAGGTGATAAGCTATCAAGTCTTTATAGAAGCAAAGCCATTTACATAATTAAATTGATATAAGAGTAAACTTAATTAAATAAAAATTCTGTCCTTAAAATAGCCATACTTACTTTATATAATTTATGGTTAGTATAATAGTAGGTAATACATCTATTAATAAATAAAGGCTAATAAGCAATTAAACAGAATTAATAGTGTTTTCAGAAAAACTAATTAACTCCTTTAGTTTATAGATATTTCGTATTTCTTGGATAATTTGGTTCCAACTGACGAACGTTAGGGGAGCTAAAATATTTAAAGCTCTTTAGCTTTTGCTGAAGGGTTTTTTATTTTAATAAATATTTTCATAGAAAAAGAAGGAATTTTAAAAAGTTATGTAGTATTTCATATAAAACATTAAATAAAATAAATTTAATAAGTATTTTTTCATTAATAAGTTATTTGGCGATAAATTAATAGTAAGAGAAAAAAAATAATATTGGATAATAATATTAAAAATGGAATATTCAATTATAAAGAAAAATATTTTCCAGGAATATGTTAGTGCTATCAAATAAAGGAATAATTAATGCGTGCAAAACTTATCCCTATACAATATAAATCATTTCAATATAAAATATTAACTCCTAAAATAATGGAAATTCCTGCTCATTTCAATATTAAAAAAATTAGTCCTAAAATGGATTATTCGCTTCACACTGAATACTCCTATAAAAAAAGCAAATATGAGGCTAAAATTTTTAAGGATTTATATATTTTAAAAGATTCAAATTACAAAGGAGTGCCACTGCTATGGTTTAATAAACAGTGGGGAGAACAATTTTTTTATTTTATTAAGAATCTGACCAATGAGCAAAAAATACCAAAAATTATTGAAATCCATCCTCCATTTAAAGATTATTGTGAGAGTTTTGATGTTTTTTTTGAAAGGTATACTAAATTTGAAAATCTTATTTACAAACATTTCCCCAATACAATTATTTTAATTGAAAATCGTTATGGAAGTATTTACAACCTAAGTAAATTTTTATTATCTTCAATAGATGATATTGAAATATTTATAGAAAAATTAAAAATGAAGGATTTGAATTTAAAAATTGTACTAGATATTCCCACATTAATTAAAGTAGAAGGTGGACCAAATAAATACACTATAGACAAAATAATTAATTTTATGTCAGAAAACAAATCTAATCTTAGTTTAATATTAGGTCTTCATATTTGGGGGAGGGATAAAGCTAGGGTCCACACTGGAAATCTTGATAGTCTATTTAATAATGATAAAAAATTAAAAAGATATTTTTTATCTTCAATTTCAAATATATTGAATGATAATATACCAAGATATTTTGTACCAGAAGTGAACTTTGCCAGTCAAGAAGATTTTGAATCGCTTATTCAGGATATCTCAGAATATTTTGAATTTGTCTAATCCAGTAAAACGATATAAATTGGTATTTTTTGTCGAGTATTTACTAATCTGATACCATATTTTAAGCAATTATGGTGTATCAAATATATAAATTCATAAATATTTACATTTTAAATTGAAATAACTAATATAAAAATAAGAAGCTAAAAACAATAGAATATAATGCTTATTGGTTAGAAGGATAAATTTAAATATCAAGCCTCAACAACATTAGGTACGAAGATCAGGAGCTACGATAGATTTATTTATACAGCATTAAATAAATAGAAGGTTAAATAAATGGGTGCTGGTTATATTTATGAATGTGGTAAATATGCTTATACTTTTCATACTTCCGGTCCTTGGGAATTTTACCGAAATCATGAAGGAGAATTAAAAGATTATGGCCATCCTTCTCCCAATTCAAAGGAAGCAAAACTAATGGGGATTAAAGGTCTTTATGGGGAAATGTACTGTAATATCTGTGATAAAGTTAGTAAGATTATTCTGGTGGAATTTAAAAATCCTTCCAAGAGTAGTCTTTCAGTGTGGACAGATAGATGTGAACCTGAAGATAAATATCAAAAAGAAGGAGCAATTAAATGTCCTGAATGTGGCAATGAAAATTTGATTTTACAGGTAGAAGAAAAAGAAATATTTTGCCCCCATTGTAAAGAAGGAAAAATGAAGGGAAGAATGGAGTGGATATCTTAAATGAAAAAGGAATTGGGGACGATTCTCTTTCCCTAATTAGATTTAACTCTACGTAATTAGCATTTTATAAAATTTAAAATAAGAGAGAAAAAAATGTGCGAATTATTAGGAATATCATTCAATAGTACTATCCATTCTTATGCTAATTAAAAAAGGAGTCAGACATGCCCAAACATGAAACACCAATAACCCGCTGGTACTGGAAGCAGGTTGGCGGGACACTCATCGAAGAGTTTATAGCCGTCCATGGTGGTGCCGACCGTGGGATACGAGTTCTGGACGCGATCATCCTTCCATCCGAGGAGTTTCGTATAGCCAAGCAATACGAAGTGTCCATCGAGGGCAAGGATGTTGTCGTTGTACAAACGAAAAGCCGCCGACTGGGGATGGGTCTGCTGGGACAAGCTCTGTTCTCTGCACAAATCGTTCAGCGCTTCCGTCCGCGGTCAGTCTTGTCTGTAGCACTATGCACTAAGGATGACGCAGTTCTTCGGCCGCTGTTCGAGCAGTACCCTGGTATGAAGGTGGTCGTGTGTCCGTCGGAGGTAACGCCAACAAGAAAGAAGTCTCCCAATTTGAAGAAACATTATAACTTATAAAGATATATATGAAACCAATCAATACCGTAATAAAATAACTGTTTCATGATTTTCTAATAAAATGTTGAAATTTAAAGATAATAAGAAAAGTTCTGTCTATTAAATTACTCGGGGAGGCGAAAAATATGTATGTTGTATGTGTAACTGTGTTTGTTAAACCAGAAAAAATTAAAGACTTTAAAGAAGCGACCTTTGAAAATGCTTGGAACACTCGCCAAGAACCAGGCAATGTCCACTTCAATGTCTTGCAGGCGGAAAATGATCCTTCGCGATTCTTCTTGTACGAGGTCTATAAGTCTCCAGAAGGATTTCAGAGCCACCAAAAAACTGAACACTATCTGAAATGGAAAGAGACTGTAGCAGATTGGATGGCTCAACCCCGTCAGGGCGTAAAGTATTACAGTCTTTTTCCAGCCGACTCAGATTGGTAGTAAAAATAAGAAGAGGAGGAAACGCTGATGAACTTTGAGTTCGCTATTGCTAACCTCATCATTTTTGGCCCTGGTCGATTTAGAGAGATAGGTGATATTGCCCAATCTTTCGGTAAGCGAGCCTTGGTTGTAACCGGTAAAAGAGCTTTGAGCGAGGCAGGGATCGTCGATCATCTCAAACAAAATCTAGAAGCAAAGAGGGTGGAATTTCTTCAATTCATTGTTCCTGGCGAACCTGACTTAAATCTCATTGAACAACAGATGGTCAAATTAGCCAATGCTGATTGCGATTTAGTAATTGGTCTTGGCGGAGGAAGTGTGATCGACACCGCCAAAGCCATCGGAGTGCTCCTAACTAATGGTGGAAATTTATTAGATTATATGGAAGTGATAGGAAAGGGGCAGCCCCTGACTAAACCAGCAGTTCCGCTGATTGCTATTCCTACCACTGCTGGCACAGGCTCCGAAACCACTCTTAACGCAGTGATAAAAGATCCTAATACTGGAGTAAAGGCAAGTCTCCGGAGCCAATACCTTTTGCCCCGAGTGGCTTTAGTCGATCCCGAATTAACCTACTCTCTTCCACCGGAGATCACGGCAAGCACTGGTTTGGACGCTCTTACTCAACTCATTGAGCCCTATATCTCTAAACGAGCTCAGCCCTTCACCGGTGCCTTGATTCAAGATGGGATTAAGCGAGTGGCAAGATCTTTGCTTAAGGCCTATGAGCAGGGAGATTCAATCGCCCGGGAAGATATGGCTTTGGCCAGTCTGGAGAGCGGGATTGCTTTGGCTAATTCCGGTCTTGGAGCAGCTCATGGATTTTCCGGTTCATTAGGTGGAAAATATTCTATTCCCCATGGTATTGCCTGTGCCTGTCTCTTGCCTCACGTGATGGAAGCAAATATTCGCTCTCTTCAGACCAAAGAGCCAACCAGCCCAATTTTGGACCGATATGCCAAAATAGGAGAATGGCTTATCGGAAAACGAC
>Ga0315284_10001148_pt1 | contig 37447 bp, 64 predicted proteins | sample YL17G09_16_MG_FD_203696 | JGI IMG/M metagenome (GOLD analysis project Ga0315284, IMG submission 203696) | Sediment microbial communities from Yellowstone Lake, YNP, Wyoming, USA - YL17G09_16 | ecosystem: Environmental > Aquatic > Freshwater > Lake > Sediment | place: USA: Wyoming | collected...
TGGTAAACTTTCCATAAATTGTATTGCTTGTTCTTTCGTAATTTTGTCTTCTTTCCTCTTTATATGCATTGTCCAATCCCAATCATAACAAGACATAATATTTCTCCTTATTATTTATTAATCTTATCTTCTAAATCCCTACTATTAAGATAGAATCGAATGAATAACGTTTCTAAACCAGCAAAAATTCCATAAGCACTTACCTTAAAAGCGTCTAGTGCTACCCCATCACAAAATAATCTATATGTAATTAATAGAAAAAAATAGGTAAATATACCTAATAGTAATCTTCTTATTAGATGAAAACGGTCTATCCAATTCATTTTTGCACCTTAAAAAAGAAAAGAATAAAGGCGTTCATTATTGCCGTTACTAATACCGCAATGACTCCACTCGCACCTTTCATACCCGCTATATTTTGAGCATTCTTATTAATCTGTTTCCATTGTGCCTTATCATTACCTTTAATTTCTGTAGTATCTTCTTTAACACTCTTTATCATTTCATATAAAACTGCGTTAGTTATTCGTTCAGCCATATCATCATCTCCTTTATTCTATTCTATATGTGCAATTGAGTAGAATAGCACTATTATTTGCAAAGTCTGCATTTGTTAAAGTTGACTGAACCCCTGCCTCTGTAATTTCTTTAAGTATTATTGTTTTTGTATTTACTTCGGTATATCCCTGATATTGACCTGTATAAGTTATAGCGCCAAAAACCAATGCTACTGCGGTAAGACCAGCAGTATTGTTTACTACTGTGAATGGAAGACCCCCAATTATTGCGTCTCCTGTAGATGAACCTTTCGAGGTCATATTTATAAATGCACTTATAGTTACTACATTGCCTATCTTCGTATAGTATCCTGTGTTTGTATCATAAGTTATCCCCGTTGTCCCTCCACCGAAAGATATTACTGGTGTCCACGTTCCTTCTTCGTAATCGTCTAATGTATTTGCATCTGCACTTGGAGCAGCAGTCGCAGGGAAGGCAATTTGACCACCTGTTAAGTTGATAGTGGTTATTGTTGGAGCAGTTGTACACACTATCGCTCCACTACCAGTTTTAACTATCCCCAACCACGCTTCTATTTCAGTTATTGCATCTTCAATGACATCATAACTCGCACTGGTTATAACCTGACCAGCCTCTCTATCAGTATTTAAAACATCTAAACTTGTGGGAAAATTTGCTTGTGTTTTTGCCATTTATATCATCTCCTTAAATTTTTTCTATTTCTGTTTCTGTTAATAAACTAGTTCCTTTAGAAGTTTCTGTCCATGCACTAGTTCCTTTATTCTTTTCTGTTAATAAACTAGTTCCTTTAGAAGTTTCTGTCAATTCACTAGTCCCTTTAGTCTTTTCTGTCCATCCACTAGTCCCCTTAGAAGTTCTTATCCAAAACATATTAGTTCTACAAGTATCAATTAATTGTAATAATTCGCTAAAAGTTAATGACCCAGATGTTTCTTTAGAATCTATGATACCTAAGGTTTCGGCTTTTGCTTGAGTTGTTGATGTTACCTTAGAATCTATGATATTTAAGGTTTCGGAAAAGTTAATAAATATAACCCAAGTGTCAATAATAGAAAGTGTTTCTGCTTTTGATAAATTCCCTGAGGTTGCCTTGGTATCTATAATAGAGAGTGTCTCATCTTTTGTTTTTATACCGGATATTGTTTTTATATCTATTATATTCAAAGAAATTGCATCAGTAAGTAAACCTATATCATAATTTGATTCATCATATCCTTGTCCAACTGTATCAAATTTACTATCTGGTATATAAGTTGGCATATATTACTCCTTAACTTAAAGTGAATGTTGCTATAATGGTCAATGAATCAATTGTAATTGCTGTAAATCCTGCAGTGTTAAGAAGAGTTGCAGTATTTGCAGTAACCACATTGAAACATCCATACTCAGTTGCAGCCACTACCGTTGTAAATGTACCCGAACTGGTAAAAATTTTCGTTCCAGCAGTATGGGCATAGGTTGCAGCAACCCTTTGGTCTTCAGAGGTTAATAGTGTTGCAGTTGCATTTCCTACTGCTCCATCTCCTATTGCCATCCAATGAAAATCATCGGGTTGTGTGGTATTCCCTATACAAGCACAAATAGCATCAAATCCTGCATTGGTAATTAGGTTAGGTACTTCAAAATCAAAGGCAAGACTACCATCCTTATTATGACCTATAAGTCGCACCTTACCACAGATGTGTAAACTTTCTTCTGCTTTCTTTATTCCTGACATTTTAAATGAATCACTGATTTTATTTTTTTCTTTAAACATTTTATTTCTCCTTTCTTTTTATTTTTCATCTCTAAAATTATTATCCTTTAGAAGTCGAACTCCAGGTCATTTTACTCACCTCATTTGACATTTATTTAACTTTCTGATATATGATATTCATAATAACGGGGTAGGCGGACCGAGTTTTGAAATACCGAAGTCTATTTCGGTAGGTCATCTCCTTGCTTGGCTCGCCTATCACTTCAGGAGGTCTATTATGAAAACCTATGTTAAAATTAAAGATATTTTATTAATATTTTTAATTATTTTTTTATTTATTTATTTCGTTCCAATTTTTACTTATCAAACAAAAATTTTATCCGATGGAACTATAATAAAAATGAATAGATTTAATAAACAAATTTCTGTTAAACCATTTAATTCTAATCTCTATTATATTGCAGACCCATCAGGTTCTGTATCTTATCGTATTTGTGAAACTAATGAAGAAAAATATTATGTTCCACCAAATTTTAACGATACTCTTTATAAATCTTATTTATCTATATTTAAAAATCATTGAAAATCTGTTAATATTTCCTTTAATCGTTTATTGTAATTTTGTAATCTTATATAAGCTTCTTTCGGATTTTCAGGAGGGTCATCAAGTGCTTGATTCCTGAAATCATTTTGTAATTTCCTTAAAGCCCAACCTTTTCTGATATTTTTAGGTTCTCTTAAATAATTAAAGATAAATGGTTTAATAATATATGCCTCTAACTTTCCTAAATCATTTTGTAATGCCTTGAAATTTTCTAAACTTACATTTCCCGTTTCGGAACTTTCTAAGATACTACCGGTTATTGCTATTAATTTACCTATCACATATTTACCAACATCTAAAGCAATTGTTTCTGAATCATCATAACCGTTATATACTGTATTTCTATAATTTTGCACTACATCAGAGGACACTCTCCATATAGGATGTAAATCCCATTTAACGGTCTCTACTAATTTTTCAGCCACATTAGTAGTTTGTGGTTTAAAAGCATTCTTTACCCTATAATAATATCTCCAGGGTATATTGAATGGATTAGCTAAAGTAATAACATTTTCTTTTGGGCCTTCGTCAGTTTCTACGGTCTTAACATATTTTCTAAATAATTCTTCTTCTTTATATCCTTTATTCTGAAAATATAATTTTATCCCCATCATAATACCTAAACCAATTGCTGCACCTCTTGCTAAATTCTTTTCTTGTTTACTTACTTTAATATCTACACCAACAATTTTAGCAGGAATTTTTAATCCACATTTAACAGTTCCCTTTAACATATTAAGATATAGTTTAGCCATAGTCATTTTAAAGGTTGGAGTAAAGAATATTTTGTTTAATACTTTTCTGGTTGCCGGGGGGACAGAGGCATAATCAGATTGATATAGGGCAGTTTGTTGACCTGCTTCTCTATCGGTATATCCTTTATCTTTTAAATAATTAAAGGTAACCATTCTTATTGTTTCATCTAATTTCCAAGCAATGTTCCAAGAACCTTGATATATTAGTGGAATCCAATTTGTAGGTAAGGCAACTTTTTTAGCCAATACACCAAGTTTATTTCCTTTCATTGCCTCAGTAAACTGATATTCAAACTTATCATAAGGGATAATAAATGGTTTAGAAAAAGTTCCATTTTCCATTGCAGTATAATAATTATCAGTTTTTTTAAAACTATCATTAAATCCTTGTATAATATATTTAGGTGCTTTAATATTTATTATTGCTCCAGCCGCAGCGGATTGCCATACATCATACATAGGCATAAATAAAGGATTATAAAATTGCATCATTTTAACTATACCAAGTGTATTTTCTGCTATACCTCCCAATCCCACTTGACCCCTACCAAAGAATTTAGCTATTACATCACTAAAGAAGGGGTCTAATCTCTTACCCCTTAATTGAGGTATAGAAACACGTTGACCATTCATCACAATTCTTGCGGTTGGCCAGTCTGGTTTTTCTACTGATGATTTAATCAATCCTTCCTTTTCAGCATTTTCAAATATCTGACCCAGTGCATATTTTCTTCCCATTCGATCAGAATATTCACCGATAATATATCTAATATCCGCTTCTTTTCTGGTGATAATTCCCCTATCTACCAAATCCTTAACTGTAATGGTAGTTCTACCCCAATGAGGTAAAATAGACATTACCTTTGCTCTTAATTCTGGGTTAGTGTCCATTTTAGCAAGAATCAATTTAGCAGGGACTGATACAAATTGTATATTTTGATTTTTAATTCTTTCATTAATATCAGTTAAATTCTTAATCTCGTCTAATATTTTGGTTCTTGTTTCAGGAGATTTTGTAGTTCCTAAAGAACCTTTTAAATTTCCTATGGTTCTATTATTTCTGGTAATTAAACTTTGAGGGAAGGGTTCTTCCATCCAACCTATTTCTTTTAATTTATCTTCCCATTTTTTATAGAAATCTCTTATTGATTTATCTGCGGGTGCAACTTTTAATTTTTCTTCTGGGGTAAGTTTTGATATTAAAGTAGGATTTTCGCTTATATAGGTAATATCTGTATAATCAAGGTCTTTAGATATTTTAAAACCACTTTCTATTGCAACAGGTGTTTTAAAATTAAATTTATTTAACTTATTTATTTCATCTAGACCTTGTCCGTGTGCTACTCCAATATTATTATAATAGTTCTTTACCTGAAATCCGGTTTCTTTAGCCCCTGATTTTATAAAGGGAGCTTCTATACTTACCACTCCTGCCATTTTAGTTCCTATATTTTGCACTTCTGCCATAGAAGGAATAAATAATGACCCTTTTTCGCCCGAAACTGTTCCTACTGGGGTAATAAGTTTTTCAGGTTTAACTTCCCCAACTCCCGCAGTTTTCTCGGTAATTGGTATAGTCGCTTCTGCCTTGCCTTCTGCCTTTAGACCAACGGCTTGGTTGTAGAAGTCATTTATTTTTTTATGTCCATAGAAACCTTTAACGATTTCTCTTACTTCTTTAGGAGCATAAAACCACTCTTCGGCTGCTGTTCCTGCCCATACAACATCATCAATATTTACTTCTTGCTTATATAATTGTTCTCTACCTAAAACCCCTAAATGCACTTCAGCATATTCTTTAGTAAGAGCCACCCAATCCCCTGCTTCTATTTTTACATCTTTAGGAGCTGCTCTCCAAACGGTTATTTTACCTTTTGAAATATCTGGAGGATTTTTACCTATATCTTTAAAAATACCTTTCCATTCAAAATCATATTCTCTAATAAAATCCTTTATTGTTGGAGATTCTTCACCTTCAATTTGAGATAAAATTAATCTTCCCCACCTTTGCGTATCCCTATTTGAAACATCAAGTGCCCCACCAGATGGATATAGTGCATTTCTAAATTCCTCTACACTCTCATACTTCCTTGCTTCCTCTGCCAACGGTTCAAGTTCTTTGGGGATAGCAGTCTTTGGAGTGGGTTCAACGATAGGTTCTACTTTTGATACTTCAGGAATACCAACCTTACCTTCAATAAGTCCTGTAACGGGTTTAACTTCCCCTGCATAATTTATAATAGTATTTGAAAATGGTTTAACGCCAAATGCTTCTTTTAATTTAGCAAACCAGGGTTTATCAGCAAAAGTTTCTATTTTAGAAGCAGGGATTTCAATATCTACTCCGCCCTCTTTAAATGCTTTTCTGGCAATATCTGCTTTATTACCTAAATTTGCATAAATATCTTTTTCAAATTGAGTATATTCTTCTGTATTTAATGTTCCGTGTAAATTTCTTATCTTATCAGCACTAAGATACATATTTTCAGGTAATTTATATTCTGTGGTAAGGTCTTTAGTAAATTTATTCCACATCTTCATTATGTTCTTATCAGTTTTAGCAATAAGATAACCTTTACCTAAAAAGTCTATTATATCTACAGCATCTTTAGTTAATTGATTAGTTTCTTCTGGTAAAAGTTCTTTAAATCCTTTACCTGCACCAAATTTATAACCTGTATTTTTAACTTTAGAAATAACAAAATTTTCAGCTTCGGTTAAAGCCATAAATTTAGCCACTCCAATACCAGTAGTTATAGGATTAGCAATTAAAGCAGCGGCAACGGGAAAAGTAAACATAGCCGATAAATATTCTTCGGAAGTAGGTATTCCTCTTATTCCTAATGCTTTACTATATTTATCAAGATTTTGATTAATTTCAGTAATAGGAATACCTGTCTTTTGAGAAATATTATAACTAACCTGTGCTTTAGCCACTTGCGTTTCTGGTTTTGCCTCAAATGGTTTTTTAATCTTACCCCATAAAGTTTCTTTAACGGGAGTATAAGTAGATATTTTTGCAGGTATAAGATTAGTTCCCATAATACCTATTTTTGCTTTTGCACCAATACCAGCACCTACACCTACACCAGCCATAACTTCTGGTGGTTTAAGAGAACTCCAATCTAAAGTTTCTTTCTTTTCTTCTGGTGGTTTAAAGACACTCCAATCTAATTTTTTTTCTTCTTCTGGTTTTTTAAATATACTCCAATCAAGTATCATTCTGTTATATAACCTCTTTTTTTAGCTTCTTCGTAAAGCAATTTATACATTGGGTCAGAAGGGTCAAGACCTTTCATTTGTTTAAATAATTCTTCTTTAGATAAAGAAGATATTAAGGCTCCTTTTTGTTCTGTGGACATTGTCGGTGTTGGTATTCCCTGATTAATTTCTGAACCTTGCATATTATTAACTGGATAACCTTTCTGTTGATTATAAAGACCTTTAATCCAATTTACTCCTTTTTGAATTGGACCAGGTCCAGGTGTTACTGGAGTTACGGGTGTTACTGGAGTTACTGGCACAGTTTCCTCTAAATTAATCTCAAGTTGTTTTAAAATTAATTCAACCTGTTTTAGACTATCTTCATCAAGTAAGGATTTTTGTATATTATGATTATTTATAATCTCTTTCTTCTGTTCTTCAGTTAATGGAATACCAGAACTAATATTTAATTGTGTCGCATAAGGTATTATTCCCATACTTTGAACATTTCCATATAAATCTTTCTTACCAAATAAATAACTATTAGGATTAGGTTTTTCTCCTGTTGGTTCAGGAGTATAATTTGCATACCAACCTTTCTCTTTATCTAAAGTAGGATCAATTCTATATCCTTCTACCTTTGAAGATTTCTTTATAACTTCGTCGGGAGTTTTAAAGAATTGATTTGCTGTTAAAGTAGAGACTTTTTCAGGTTCTCTCAATGATTCCTGTGTAATATTAGATACATCTATACCAAATTTATTTTGGATACTTGCCTTTTCTTTATTAAAAACATCAAGTGGAGAATTTACAAATTTAGATAAATAAGTAGCGGCACTGTTATAATCAGAAATACCTGCTACTTTAACTTCTGCTGGTTTTGTTTGTTTTACAATATATTTCTTTAAAGAGGAATTAAATTCCCAGTCTGCACCCGGGTGGGCCTTAAGAAGTTCCTCTGGTGAATTAAATCCTTCTGGTTGTTGTTGTCCTCTACCGTTGATCATATTTTTTAGATAATCAACCTGAGTCTTTACTTTAGGATATTTAGTGCTCTTTCCAATATCATCTAATACCCCCATAAAGGATTCTGGATTTCCCATTCCTAAAGTTGTCCATTTATCCCAAGCAAAATTTATAGTATCTAATTGAGAATCAATTTCTTGGGAAGACATATCGGTATAATTTTTATATAAATCTTCCCATTCCTTTAGATATTCACTTCCAAGAACAGTACCGAAACCTACCATATCCGAATATTCTTGTTGTGTTACAGTACCATCTTTAAAAGTTTCATCTATTTTAGTAGCAAAATTTGCTATATTTATTTTAAATTCTTCTGCTGCTTTATCAATTTTTTCTTTCTCTTTCTTTTTTTCTTTCCATTGTAGAGCTTGGAATATCATACTGGGAGCTTGAGAGAAAGTACTGGCAAATCCTTTCGCCCAAGAACCAGCATAACTACCCGTATATTTAGCCATTTATATTCACTTCCTTTTCAAAAATTATATATCTCTGTTTATAACCATATTTACTCAATTTTCTTTCAATCACTTCAGGATTTCTTTTTGTATTTATTAATATTCTATTCGCTCCTAATTCTTTGGCTTTTTTTTCTACGAATTTTTCATATTCTATCCATAATTTAGGATATTTTTTATCAATCCATATAAATACTAAAAATAAAATCAGACCGGGATTTAAATCTCTTACCAGAGATAAAACCAGACATCCATTCATTTGTTCATTTTCATAACTGGCATAAGTAAATATTTTTTTATTTCTAATCCCATTCCATAAATAAAAATAGAATGATTGTTCACTTATAGAGCAATCTTTAACATATTTTAATTTATCTATAATATCTAATAAATCTACTTTATCGGTTATCATATTTTTTATCCTAAAACATAGCTGCTGCAACAGTAGCTACTCCGGTTACTATTGTCCCACTAATACTTCCTTGTGCTTCTGAAGCTGCTGCTTGTTGGTTATAATCCATTTCCATTTCTGCCATTTCTATTTCATGTGGATATTCTACATTATTAGCAAAATCTGTAGCTATTTGATTTGATAAAATCATATTATCTTGTGCATAGGCTTGATTAATACCCAATTTATATATATCCACCTGAGCTGCCCAATTTGCCATTTTAGCTTGAGTTTTAATCTGGAATACTGCTAAATCATAATTAGCCTGGGTTTCCCATTCGGCTATATTGAATTGATTTGCCATCTTCCACGCTTCAACCATACTAGTGCTATTCTTATCCCAGGCAGCAAATAAAGCCTGTGTATTTGCCTGCCAACCTACTAAATTATATTGATTTTCCATTTTCCATTGGTCTAAATCAACACTAATTTGAGCTTGATATTGTATAAGGTCAGCTTGAGTCTGTGCTTCCCAGGTAGCCATTTTACCCGTATAGACCATTTTAGATTGTTCTTGTAAATAACCAAGAAACTGTCCTGCCTGTCCTAAAGCATTTTCAAAACTCGCCATCTTCATTAATGAACTTTTAATCTGAATATCGGTTATGCTCGCAGCGATTGCGGTGGTAGTTGCGGATTTAATCTTTTCTGTATTCCAAAAAAGCAATCCCGAATTAGTAATCCCTCTCCGCTCCATATCATTAGCCATCAACCTCAAATTTTCATCTTCCCTTGCCGTTAATGCTTGAGTCTGTTGGCGGATCATCAAATCTTGAGTCTCTTGAGGTATACCTAATCCTTTTGCCTCAATAATACTTTTTATCTCTCCGCCATACATACCTGACCACGCCTGTTCTTCTGCTGTTGGTTTATATTCTGGTGCAGGCGTTACTATTGGTGCTGTTATGGTAGGAGCTGGTGTAATTGCCGGCATCACTGGAACGGTAGGTGCTTCAACTATAGGCGCAGGTGTAACTGCAGGCATAGGTGCTAATGCAGGTGCTACAGGTGTAGGTGCTTGAGGCATTAACGCCATCTGTTCCTCAACACTTGGAGTGGTAGTCGTTGGTGTTGTAGTAGTAGGTGTAGTAGGTGCAGTAGTAGTCGTAGTAGTCGTTGCTGCTGTCGTTGCTGCTGCTGTTGCTGGTGTAACCGTCGTTCCTATAGCAACTGGCAATACTCCAGTTAATTTATACTTACTGTAGGCATCGGTTAATTTAGTTGAAGTAGTAAGTCCATACCCATTTTGATATTTTGTTTTAAATGTGGCATAATCCATTGGAGAACCAGTTTCTTCAGTACCCCACTGAAATCCAGGTGCTGGATTAAGAGTTGTATCCAATATATTTGTAAACCATGACTTTGTTGCCATATTAAATCATCTCCTTAAATTTCTTGTTTGACATATTATAAATTCTATGATATTTTAAGATTATGAAAAAATTATTAGTCCTTTTTATTATATTAACTATATTTTTATCAGGTTGTGGTATCTATCATTTGTCTAATTTTACCCTACCTGATGATACCGAATTTCTTGCCTTGATTCAGGAACTGGATACTCCTGAAAAAATAGGCAATTATATGAAAGATAATTTTATTTACGAATTACATCTTTTAAATATTTTAACTCCTTATCAATTATATATAATCAAAAAAGGTGATTGTGATGATTTTGCCAATTTTTCTATGTTTATTTCTAATTATCATGGTTATGAAACCTTTTTAATTAAAATACATTACAAAAATTGTGCAATTAATCATTATTTAGCAATTTATAAAGAAAATGGTTTATATAATTTCTCTGATAATCAATATTATTTTCCTATAAATTATGATAATTTCTTTAATATTGTAAAACTTAATGGTCAAGGGATGTATTATTTTTTTGGTTATATCTGGTCATCTTATATTGTCTACGATTATTACAATAATATAATTGAACAAGGAATTAATAATTAATTACCTTGCTTTAATGTCTAATTTAATAGTAACTTGTGCCGATAATCTTGCCCTCGCCGAAGAAGTAAATTCAATAATATAAGAACCTGCATCAACGATATAATCTTTTATCTCTAAATTAACTACATCAGAAACATAACTTCCTAATAAACTTCCGTAAGTTTTACCATTGTCTTTAGAAATCTGAAGTCCTATTGTCGGTGAGTTGGTTTCTTCATATATACCAAAAGATACTTCATGTGTATGATATGTATATTTAACTGTTTTACTTGTTGGGGTTGTATCATCTATAAAAGGGAATCCATAATTATTTCCATATAATGGATAAGTGTTAATAGTGGTTTCGCTACCCAATGTTGGACTGCCATTAGTCCCTGTTAATATTCTATTATATGCCCTATATGGAAGTAACCAGAAGGAAATCTGGATAGAAACTATCTTTACCATTTCAGGGATAATGTTAAAATGCACATACATAGGATAAGTGGCGTCTAAAGAGTCTTGAGCATTTATGACATAAGTATTCCTGTATTCCTTTAGGTTGGCACTACGTAGTCCGCCAGAAATAGTGTCATCAATATTTTGGAGCAAAAGATTTGTTTTCCCTTGATTTTTTAATAATTCCATTAATTTATTATATTCTTCTTGAGTTAATTCCATATTAACCTCTTTTTGTTTTTTTTACCTTTATAATTGAAATAACTATCTGTTTTTTTATGACATTTTTCACATAAAGTTACACCATTATTTATATTAAACAATTCTTCGCATCCTAAAGCTTCTTCTAAATTAATTATCTCATAATACTGTAAAATAGAAGAAAGACTTTTTATGTGATGTGCGTGCAAACTTCCACCCCGCTGTTCACATTTTTGACAGGTAAAGTTATCACGAGTAAATATATCCGACCGCCATTGTCGGTATATAAAACTATTTCTAATTTGACTGACAAGAGGATTTATTCCACCTTTCCAACCGTGTTTATTCCCCATCATATTTTTGCTCATTTTTTTTCTTGTTTCTTCTGATACAAACCTCCCTTTATTTCCTATACTTATTTTTAATTTATGTTCTTCAGAAAGTTGTTTACCTTTGTGAGCTTCACTTAATTTCTTTTTTGTTTCTTCTAAAAGTTGTTTTCCTTTCCAATAACCAATTTTACCTAAATGTGCTAATCTATTTTTAAGTTTAGATTCTTCTGAATGATGTTTACCTTTTATCCAAGATGCTTGTCCTTTTTTAAATGGGTTTTTTGGGTATATACCTTTTTTAAATTCTGTTTCCGTATGTGTTCCTTTTATAAATTTTCCAATTTTATCTCTTAAAATCATTATTCCTTCTCCTCGGCCCACGCCTCGTCATCATAACAAATCGCTAATCCATGTATCTCAAAGGCATATTTATCTGATATATAAGGTCTGATTGAAATTGCCCTTGCCCTATTACCACCAGAAACTAAACCAATTCGATACCATTTGGTGGTATTTGCAGTTATAGTTTTTGTTTGAGAAGTTATTTCACTTGCATTATCTAAGGTATAATTCATGGTAAGAGTTGTCGCAGTAGTAGATTTCACTTTTATAAATATTGAATAGAATTGTTTATATACTTCAGGTCTTCCAAAATCCAATGGTTCTATATCATCATAGGCAGTAATAGCAGAACCATCATCGTCCAACCCTGAAAGAACTTTATAAATTCGTCCCTCTGTGTTACTCCCACCTTTAAGTGAAAGTCCGTCTCCCCCTTTATCCCATTTACTAAAGCAAGAGAAGGCAAAGGAATATATCCCATATCTACCTGTTGAAAAGTCATAATATATGGTTACGTTAGGAACGGCACTTGTCCCTGTCGGGATACAAAGTAGATATTTATTGTCATAATAGGTGGCACAAGATAGATTGGCATAAGTATAGTAGATATTATCCCTTATATATTTATTGAGTCTTCCGCCAGAGGCAACATCTATTGCACTGGCACTAACTCCATCAAAGATGTATATCCCGTTATAAGCTAAATAAACTACATAATTCTTACAATTAACTACTGACCTTTTGGCTATGCAACCATCTTCTTGATGGGCATTACTATTTTCAAAATTATCTTCATCCGTCCCTACCAGACGTTCGATAGTATTCTCAGTAAAGAATGGTAACCCATTTAATTGTTCTATTAAACCCGTTATATTCTGTCCATTACCAGTAGGATAATAATTAGTGGAGGGGAAATATTCTACACTTCTAACCCCTGTAGTCTTGTCATAATTTTTTGATACATATAATTTATCATCTACCGCTACATTTACTCTACTTAACCTTTTAACCACTAAATCAGGTGCGGAAGGTGGTGCATTATGATCAGTATGTAAAACGGATTTAAGTGATATATCTGCATCCGATATGGTAGAAGAATAGGTAAGGGTATCTTTATCTGCAACCTCTCCATCATAATAATAGATTGAACCGCCTACGGTAGTTCTGTATATCCTGCGTTTGGCTATTTTAGCATCAGATGAGGCAGCAATGGTTAAAGTTATTCCATCGTTAGGGTCAGCCAATGCAGTTATGGCAGCCGAAGCAGTTCCTCCATTAGACTCATAACCATCTTCATCGACAAAAGTATATTTATAATAATAAACTCCTGCGGTTAAAGACCCATTTAAATTAGAAACACCAGTCGGAGCGCCTGGAACGGTTATTCCATTAGTCCTGACATTGGTCATATTGTATTTCATCATATCGTTCGCACCATTGACGATATAACAATGATTGGCAAAGTCTGCAAAATAAGTATCACTATCAGCAGTTAATGCTGGACATCCAGTTAAGGCGGTTGCACCCCAGGGAGTAAGTTCGGATAATTCATATAGACTGGTATTCCAGGCTACATCAAATTCTTTAGAAGTCGTTGCTTGTTTATAGAAGCGGTGCATACCTACTATTTTATGGTCGCATTTAACTGCATCGGCTTGAACTGCGGTATGGGTATAAGTAAGATTTACGGTCATAGTTAGGGAAACGTTAGTACTTATAGAAGCAATAATCTTTGTTTCTTCCCTTGCCCCACCTGAATTAATAGTAACTGAATTTCCCACCACAAAACCTGTTGTGGCAGTTACATTCAAAACTGTTTGAGCAGCAGCAGAATCAGCATCAACGGTAGTAGATATAACTAAAGCAGTAGTATTATATTTTGCATAACCTGCACGCTTGACTAACTGCCCATATTCATTAAAAGCAAGGTTATATAAACCATCAGGTTTACGAGGTAAATCTGTTAGTTTAAGTTCAGACGGACTTAAAGCGTCTAAAAATTTTATTATCCTTTTAGCCATAAAACCACCTTATATTTAATTAAAATTGGGACCAATCGGGCCATCTTCCAGCCTTATGATAATGTGCAGGACTATCTTCTGTTATCATATTGTAACCTTCGTCTCCATCCTCTAATAACTCCGATTTCATTTCAGCCAATCCTACCCAAAAACTACCTACTTTTGGAGCAAGGTAAAAGGCAAACTTCTCTATCTCATTCTTTTTCTTCCAGCACATCCCTATTGCATAATCAACTAATAGATAACGATATCCTACGGTCCGATAATCACCATCGAAGGGAGCTTGTGTCCCTGTAAGTTCAGTAGGCATCTTAACTCCATAGATCCTGACTGTATCTGCTGCGGATATTTTATTGTCGAAACCCAACATATCCCCTCTTAAATAATACCGGGAGGGGGTACCTGAGCGTTCCAACCAGTCTTCATCAGAATCTTTAATCTGCTTAATACTCGTTGCCGCACAAACATCATCATTGTAATAAACCCCGCCATCATCAATGGATATGAAGGTAGAAGGCAATAATATCTCCCTATCGTCTACAATTTGAGCCTGCCCGGTACTTGCTGTTCCTGTAACTAAAGTAACCGTCCAGAGCATCTTTACCATTTTTATCTTGGTAGAGGCAATCTGATGACCCTTATTTAACTGTCTTACGATATAGGCAGAAGACCAGAAACTTGCTGTCGTTTCATTGATAATATCTCTGACATCTTCTTCAAGGTCGGCAATGTTGGTTAAGATAGACATCTATTTCACCTTCTTTTCTTTCATAACTTTGTCGAATGATTTGATTAAAAGTTCCATATTACTTTTTATCAATCCAAGTTCTTCCATTATCTTTTTTATTGCAGGTCTAAAATCTTCATCTCTACTAATAGGAATAGGCATTATTTTATCCCCCTTTCTAATTATTAATTCACTAATTTATATTTCAAAACGCTTAAGTTGGATTTATAAGATATCCAAAAGTTTCTACTAAATTCATAAAATAACTAAATAATTCCTCCCTTTCTCCATCACTCATAAAATAACCATTATCTGTTGGTGCCGCCACTCCCCAAAAATCTGCTTCATATAAGTATGCTGTTCTTGCCGTAGCAACATCAATATTATAAAATTTAACCCGCATTGCTGTTACTGTTTGAGTTGAACCAATCTCTTTTTCTACCCAAACTCTATCAGTAAAAGCACCTTCATAAATATTATGCCAACCAGCAGAATAATAGACATCTAAACTTATTTGGTTAATAGTGGTAGATGAATAATAAGCCCAAAACCTTACTTTAGAACAATTCATGGCAGAAATGGTAATTTCTAAATAAGATGACCACGAAAGAGGAGGGACAGATGGATTATTATGATTGGCAGCTGTAGTTGTGTTTTCATCATAAGCATTATATTCGGCAGACCAATATCCTTCACTATCAACATATCCAGTTGGAGATAACCAATTGCTCCAATCAAATTGAACAGTATTTCCATAACTTGTCCCTGCTGGATTAATAGCATAAGACCTAACTCGGTAATTCGTTCCTTCAGTTAATCCTGTTATAGTCTTTGTATATGCACCTATATCAAAACTTCCTTCATCATAAACAACACTATTGGCGGTAGTAGGGTCGCCTTCTGTGCCTTCCATATAACAGAAACCTCTTGTAGTGACATAAGCTCCACCTATAATGGTAATATTACCATTGCCTGTTGCTGAAGTCGTATCTATAGGTATACAATTTTGAGTGGTAACGGTCGGAACAACAATAATTGCAGTAGTAATACTTGCAAGACAAGTCCCGATTGAAGTCGAGCTGGTATATAGTGCAAATTCATATACATCATTATCGTGAGCAGCACTACAATCTAAAGCCCATTGCAGTTCGGTATATTTTTCATCTGCAAGGGAATATGTTCCTGAGTCAGGTAGAATATTATCCCCTTCGTTTTCCATTCCATTTTGCCAGGTATAATTAGTTTGAGCAGAACAAATTTTACTTTCCGTTGGTAATGCCTGCCCATCTACTAAAACGGTATCAGCGGCATAGGATATTTCTCCCGTTGCCCCTACTGCCGCAAAAGAACCGCTATCGGTAACATTTCTCCATTTCAAAGTATAGGCATAGTTGTAAGCACCTTTAGAGCCATATATTCTTGTTGCCAGAATGAAGTCATTAGTCTTAACCCAACCCGTTACATCACCATTATCAGCAAGAGATTTATCAATCCTATTGGCATCGGCAATCCTTGAAGCACCTAAACTGGGATAAAAGGCAAGGTTTAACTTCTCTACTTTCTTTAATTTCTCTATTTTTTTGTCAAAGAGCGTAAAATCAACCTTATGTTTTAGACCACAATGGGGGCAAATTAATATATTGTCTTCATAGAGATTATCTTTAATATCATATCCTTTGCCACATTTACAACACTTTATTAAAAATGTATCTATTAATGTTCCTATATTAATTTGACCCATAAATTACTCCTTAAAAAATACTGGGGATTTGAGGATAATCCCCAACCTTTTTTTATATTGGTGTATCATCATAATCTACATCTAATTTACCACCCAATGCTACAGTGCCTCTTTGAATGCTAATAACCTTAAATTCTCCAGTAGTTGGGCCAGTCTTAATATATCCTCTTGCCGTATCAGTCATTGCATCGAGGCTTGCTTTTGCTTGACCAGTTGCCACTTGAGCATTAATAATACCAGCAGCCGCAGCAAGTGAAGCAGAAACAAGTTTATCACCATCTGCTTCAGCACCAAGTTTGGTTTTAATAGCACCAGCAGCTATTTTCGCATCAGTAACTTCTGAATCTGCAATCGGTCTGGCAGCAGCAGCCACTGAACTTGCTCTAGTAATTTGAGCACTTGCACTATTAACTTTTCCTACAATTTCATCATCTGTATAAACGACAGCATTCGGGTCTAAAAGCATACTTACAATTGCCATAATTAATCACTCCTTTCATATTTTATTTTTAACTTTCCATCTTTAATATATATTTTTTTTATTCTAAGACCATCTTCATCGGGGACAAAAACAGAATCAAGTATAGAAGATAATTTTTCCTCAATTATTATATTTATAGGTTGTTCTTCTCCAATAACAAATACTATAGGTTCTGCTTCTATAATGGTTATATTAATATCACTCATCAATTTTCTCTCCTTGTTACATCTGCCTCAACCTTTATCTTACCTACCACAAGTGTTGTAACCATTTCATCTGATTTTTTGACCTGAATATCATAAAAATATTCACCGGGAATTAAATCATCTGTTTGACTATTGGCTAAATGAATTGAAGATAGACCATTGGTTGGATCATCGTGCGTAGTTACATCTATTCTAACGGCAGCTTCATCATCAGATTGAGTAATTCGTTGTTTCATTGTAAAATATACTTTCCAACCTGTTATATCAATCACATTGCCAGCACTATCCTTAAAAGAAAGAGTATAAGTTTTATTATCACCACGATAGATTGGTTTCATTATTTTTCTTCCTTTCTTTATAACGAATAGTAAATTATATAATCCCCTGTTTCTGCTGACATAGAAGCATATAATCCAGCAGAACAAGGTACACCTTTTCCAGGAAACATTATATTAATTGTATGTACTTCATCACTTGGCATTAAAAAAGCAATGGCAGTATTACCCGCCGTAATGCTATCATAAACAGTGATAGTAGTTTCCGTGGCACTATCCGCTGTATAAGATACCCCTATTAAGTGACAAGGTCCTGTAAAGATAAGTCCACTTGCTCCTAATTTACCACTTGATTTAATTACCATAATAATCACCTACTTTTTAGATTTTTTACTTTTAATTTTTTTTAATTTTTTATATATTGATGGATGTTTTTCTTTTAAAGTTACATTGATATCTAACGCTTTCTTGTGTCTTTTAGCAGCTGCAAGACTTTTGGGTTTTTTACTTTTAGCTTTCTTACCGTGAAAGACTTTATATCCATCTACTTCTTTAATTTTATACGGCATTTACTCACCCCCCTTTTTTGATTTTAACTATAAAATTATCTGCTAATACCTGATATAACCCATTGGCTAATCTACCCACTTCTTTTTCTTTTAATGCGTAATTATTATAATGACCATCTATTGCATGTATTATTTCATGGTAAAATGTTCTATCAATATCTGATTTTGCTCTTACTTGTTTTTTAAATTTTTTACATAATCTTATTTTTTGGGAGATAAAATCACATTGACCTAATATTTTTTCCTTATCAAGGTATTTATCATCAAAAAATACTTTATAATTATGTCCAGCTATCCTAACGGTTTTAGGTATTTTCATATATCCCCCCTAATTAATTAATTCTAATTTTTCTTTAAAATAACCGTCCACTAATGGTTTCACATATTGATTAAAAAATATCTTGGCTGAATCATCGGCATCTCCCTCAAATTTTATCCCGTCTTCTTCAAAGGATAGTTTTCCAATTTCTCTACCATTTAACCAAAATATTATGCAATTCGGTTCATTGAATTTAAAATCAACAAATCTACTTTTTTCCATATTCCCCTCCTTTTATTCTTCGATAATCTTTCCCAATTTAGCTAATGTGATCGGTTTCAATTTAATATCGCCTAACTGCTCTAACTTAATCGGTTTAAAATCAATCTCCACTTCTTCATTGGTTAACTCAATAAACTCATTCTGAAAAGTATCCATATCAGGTATGTCGTATTGGTTTGTATCTTTACCATCTTTGTCTTTTACAAACATAGGATTGCCCTTATCATCTTTTTTAGCGTGCTTCTTGACCAAATTAATCCTTGCCTTTTCCATAGAAGCATTTTCAGAATTAACTTTGTCTAAAAATCTTGCTAACCAATAAGCAGTCTTAACTGGTAATTCCTTTTCCAATATTTCACCTAAACCATCAGTAGCCAATCGAATTTCATTAAGTTTAAATTTCATTATTATTTTCCTCCTTTCTTATTTATTTTTTCAACAAACGGTATCCAATATTCTTTACCATTGATAAGAATTTTTAAGTGATTATCTTGTATCATTTCACTTAAATCAACTACTCCAATTATTTCAATAAATGCATCGGGTCTATAATCTTTTGCTTTCTCACCTTCAAAATTAACTTGTATAACATTTCCACCTACTTTTTCATCTTCCATTATTCTTTTCCTCCTTTCTTAAAATATTGCGGGTTTTAAGCAGAAACCCGCAAAGCCTATATTTTTATTGGTAAACTGGTATGTAATAAGTTGTAGAAGTTCCACCTGGGGTAGATTCATGATTAATTGTGATTCTACCGATGATACTACCACTTGCTGGAGTACCTCTTTGGAATGGTGAAGTATCAGTTCCACAAAATGTGAATAGATTAGTAGCCATAGCGTTACTTGTACCTTCAATATAAAATACAGATTTAGCAGTTCCGCTATGTGTTTTGAATCTTGCGAAAGAATCCCTTGAAGAACCAGTATTAGTACATACTCTACCAATTTCAATGGGAAATACATTAGCCGCAGCAGACCCAACATCTTCTAAATATGCTTGCCATACTGCAACATTTCCAGTTAATTTATTTCCAGTTTGGGTAATATAATGTGATTCTAATGCCACTTCTGTGCAAGCAGCAGTTGTGGCGGCAAAATCAATTGAAAATGGATTAACATATCCACCAGTTTGTGCACCAGTTTTAGTCCAATTAATATATATCGCCCTACTGTAATCACTTGCCAATGCAGCACTATCAGTTACATTAAGTCTTAAAATATTTTGTCCAGTTGTTGAAGTTAAAGTTGGAGTTAAATCAATTGCAGTACCAACATAAGTTGAAATTATCGGATAGGCAGTAGTATATGACCCTTGAGCACTGGATAATGGTATATACCAAGCAGTAGAACCTACTATACATCGTATTGTATTAGCATAAAATAAATTTCCTGATGCACTGGTAAATCCGTTTAAGTTGAATAAGTAACCATAATCTTCAAAACTGGCTACTGCTGTAGCATCGCCCCAAATTGCAAATCTTTGGAATGCAGTAATGTGAGCTGTGTTGTTTGTACAACTTAAATAACTTGCAGGTGTCCACATCTCTAAGTCGGCAATATAATAACTACCACCAACTACAGCCAGTGTTTTCCCTGGAAGTTTTAATTCAGCACAAAGTGCAGATGCCATACCACCACGTGCATCACCAGAAGCACCGTAAGTCATTTGAGCATAAATTGTGGTTATTGAACTACCTGTTACTACATTCACATCAACATTGGCATTTAAAGCCTGCAAATTTGCAGAAGGTGTTGACACACTCCCAACAGTCGCAACTAAATTAATCCGAGCAGCCTTAACTGTACTTGCTGTAGCAACTGTAGTTACATATATATCAATAGCTTTTTCTGAAGCCGTAAGTGTCTGTGCAGTAGTAGAATCACCAACTTGAATTGCTGAGATACCAGCCGTAATACTAAAACTAATTCCTTTTATTTTCATACCACCGAATCTATCAGTGGTATCATAGGCAAGAGCAGCATAAAGTTCACCTTTAGCAAAACCCTCACCTATACTTTTTCTAATTGTCTGAGTCATTTAAAATCACATCCTTTTTAATTTTTTACAGGGGTAAGAGTTATCGTCCTACCCCCTTCCTATTGTTTTAATATTTTAAGTTAATTTTAAGTATATGTAAGTACACCACTTACAACTAATTTTCCATTAGGCATAACCAGTACAAGATATTTAGCATCAGTGCCGCTATCAGTCACATCTATAGCAATATCTCCATCTGCTTCACTAATTAACTGCCAACTATATTTTGCCAGTAAAATTAATACAGCTCCATCTCCACTTGATGTCGTTGATATTTCCGAAGTTAAATCAGAAGGGTCGAGTCCAGTTGAAGTACTTGACACATAACAAAGAATAGCAGCAGCAACATCTAAATCATTACCTGCATAATCTTTTAGTTGTATGGTGACAGCAAATGTATCACTTGATATAACTGGTACAGTTATAGTCGCATCGTAAGCCATATCTACAATCGGAGTCCATTCCATAAAAAGTCATCTCCTTTCAAAATTATTTTTATACTTTTTTGATAGGGGAAGATTATACTCCCCCTATCAATTTATTGTTATACAGTAGTCGGACAATTAAATATGTTCACAATATTCGCACCATTTAACACAGTAGGTGCACATAACTCATACCAACCCATAGTTCCGAACATAGCTAACGGATTATTAGGATCAGCCTCAGGTGGACACATATAGAATTTTTTATTTAGACCCTTTAGTCTTACATTACCGAAAGCATTCTTCCCAAAGATAGAAATTACATAAACTGCACCAGATGCTACATAAGTACCGATTGCATTAACAGCAGACCGATAAGGATTAGTATCCTTATGGAAACGTACACCAAAGATTTCTCCATCTAAATTACGGTATAAATCTTTAGGTGCAGCATAATGTTGCATATTTATCCATTCACTATCTCTTTGGAAATCATACTTTTCTAATGGACTATAAACGGCATGATAGAAACCATCATCAAAGACCGCAGAACCATTAGCTTCTAATATTGCCACTGCTTTTCTAATCAATTCGCAAGATACGGTATCGGCAGTAGTTAAACTCTGGGTGCATACCACTCTGGCTAAATCTCCACTTACCGGTATATTATCAAGAGTAGACACAGTAAGTGTAGTAGATGAAGCATAGGTAAATGTTCTGGCTATTCCATAATTTTTGCCTGAAGTGAATACAATTACACCTGTATCGGCAGATCCTAGTCCACTCGGTAAAGATGAAAATACTGGTACAGTTACTGAACTACCAGAACCAACAGTTACTTCACCTGAATTAGTTGAATCAGCATCAGCAAGTAATCCTATTCCACCTTCTGCTATGACTTCCCATATTAGAGAGTCAATAGTAGAAGCGGAAGCCTTACCTTGTTCTACTGCAGTTTCGGCTAAATCTGCATCCATATTAGTTAGCCAATATTTCTTTGATGGTTGTACATACATTCCATATTCAACTACAGTCGCTGATACGGTATTGCCGTAAATCTTGGTTGCAGTAGGGTTAGTTCCTTCAGTTAAGGCAGTCCTTGATAAATCAAAAGGTGATACACGAGTAAATTTTACAGTATCTCCCTCATTTTTGGGTATTTCTGCATTTTTCTCTCTGGCGGCAAACTGATCCCAGACTACAAAATTCTCTCTACCTTGTAAGAACTTCCCTTGATAATAGGTTTTATTAAAAGGTACACCTACAACCGTTCCATAATCAGTAAATCCTGCCATAAAAAGTCATCTCCTTATTTAATATATTTTGTTTTCCTCTTTTTCTACTTATGGAGATATATTCTTTTTTAGCCTTCCTTCGGCAGAGTGTCCTTTCGGTTTGCTTCAGGGGTGTTGCTTAAAATCTTATATCTTACCTATTCCCCGTTTATCTTCTTCTCTTTTCCATATCGGCTATAACTTGTCGGTTATATTCGGGATCTTCTTCCATTTTTTCTATATCATATTTGGGAGCTGAACCCGTTGGATTAATCGATTGAGTTTCCAGGTCACTCAACCCAACATTACTTGCCTGGCTCTGATTCTTCATCTCTTCCAGAACCTCACGTTTAACCTGTTCTCGCATTGTTTCTCTTTCTACTTTTTGTTGTTGAGAAAAGTCCGTTGCTGACATGTCGTGGTAAGCCTGTTCGTAAGCATTGGTCTTATATTTAGTGAAATATTGGGGATTTTGATTTAAAAATCCCTGAACCTTTTCTCGGTCAAACTTTACAGGAAAATCTATATATTTATTTTCCATTTCGATATAAAGTTTTTCCCTTCTTTTTTCTACATCACTTTGATAAAAGGGAGCAGTCTTAGCACTGGTCAGCTGGTCAACATAGTCCAATAACTCTTTATTGTATTTAGACTGTTTATTGAATGCCTTTACTGGATCTTCGTAATATTCACTATCACTTATGATTGGAGGTTGAGGTTTCTGGGGCAAGTTGCTCGGTTGTTGAGACTCTTTTATGGCCTCTTCTTCAATCTTGACAACCTTTTCCCTTAATTCTTCTGTCTCTTTAATTTTCTGTCTATATTCTCCAATCTCATCAGAACGACCTTGAATAAATTTCTCTTTTTCATCCAATAATTTAACTAATTCTTCGGCTGATTTTCCCTTATATCGTTCAGGTAATTCCACTTTCGGCTCTTCTACTATTTTCTCTTTCTTGATTGCCTGAATCAGAGGAACTTCGGGAGTTTCGCCTTCTTCTTGGGCTACTAATCTCTCGGCTTCTTCCATAGTCAGGTCTTTTCTAATATCAACAGTCTTTTCGACCTTCTCTGAAGGGGTGGTCTCCTTTACGGGAGCTTCCTTTTTGAGGGTGTTGTCTTTAGTTACCATTCGATATTACTCCTTTCCTTTCATTCTATTTAATTCTCGCTGATCTTCCTCAGCTGCAATATCTGTAAATCTTAATAAATCCTTAAAATCTTTAACAAACTTTATTATCCTGCGGCAAGATTGAATAATTGCTAAATCATTATTTTCTATATCTTGTAGTTTATTAAGGCTATCTTTCTCATATTTGCCTAAGAAATCCTCTATAATCTTCCATCCAGGCATCTTAGTCATTTTCTTTAGATTATCAGCCTGGGCAATAGAAATAATTAGTTCAGTTTTCTCGTCCATCGTTATCTCCTAAAAACTTTTAGAATATTAAACCTTCTTTTTTACAATAATCTACATGATTTATTGCACATTCTTTTGTATTAAAAGTTTCTACCATTTCATAGAACCTCTTATTTTCATCCAGATGTAGTTCAACAACATAATAATCACAGAAATATTTTCTACGTATTATTTCATCTTCTATCTCTCTTTTGGTATTACCATTTTCAACTTTAAATCTCATTCTTATATCTCCTTCTATTATTTATACTTCCCCTTTAGCCTCTGATACTTTCCCTTGTTGTCCACCAGGCGAGGATACAGAGGAAAGCATACCCCCGCCCGGTAAACGACCGGGTACGGGGTTTACGCCCGGTCCTGGGGAAGAACTCTTTTTCTTCAATTCTTCCACCGCTTTCTTCTGCTTATTATTAAATTCCTTTGCCTCTCTCTCTTTCTTGAGTGAAGGTATTAGTTTTTCAACATCCTTGAACATAAATCTATCGGCTATCCTCTTACAGATTTCTCTAATATCGATAATGGCTTCCATAATGGTCTTTCCATCTGGTCCTGGTTGTGGATTGCCAGCATCATCTAACTTCGCAGCAACCGCCTTTAAGGCGACATCTAAGAAAGCGAACAAGTTTTTGAGCTCGGTCATCTTCTCTAAAAATCCTGATACACCAGTAGGAATAAAGTCAGGGTTTCCCTTTAGCGCAATATTTTCACGAGTAATCTCGGTAAGTTCTAATTCCTTGGCTTTCTCTTTTCCTAAGACACGTATAGCATTAACCTTCTCCATAAACTGTATATTATGCTTATAAAATATCTCTAAAATCTTCTTGAAGGCAGGTTCTAAATTATTCTTGACCTCGGTTTTAATGGGCAATAGTGCCTGTTCCTGCATCTGCATCAATCCCCTGAAGGTTGAATGCACATCTTCCTTATCCCCGGAGGGCATAACCTGAGGTGGAGTAGAAGTCAATTCTTCGATTACCTTCTCAAACATACCGATAATTTGATATAGAGGGGATAAGGCAGCAGCTTGAGCAGTAGTGTTAAGGGGAATGATAGTGCCAGCCCTTTTTACCGGGAACATCTTACCAGGACGTGCCTTGACTGCCTTGGGATTACCCAGATAATCCTCTATTACCAACTCATACATATTGTTGGCAATGTAATTTACGATGTTGGTCAATTTATTGTATAGATTAGTAACCATCGGGACTAAAGCAGAGACGTCTTCACCCGTCCCTATCCCCTTATTCTCGCCGGTTAATTTATCTTTCCACACCGGGACGAATATATTACCACACCAATAAGGATATTTTGCCGCTCTGATGACTTTGACTCTATTTGCAAGTGTGATAATGCTCCAAACATAATCTTCTTGAAAGGGGTTGATATCGGTAGTATCGTTTAGTTTTCCTTCGATTAATCGTTGTGGTACTAATCCATGATATTCTAATAGTTCAACTGAATCCTTAGGTGCAGTAAGAGAAGCCTGCTCGAAGGAAGAAGGATATTTTGTCTCCGCAAGGTCTTTGATATTAATGTATACGCCTTCTTTCTCTTTCTGTCTCAGGTAGGTGGCAGGGACATTTTTCTTCTGGAATATCTTCCAGGAAGTTAAATCTTTGTTAAAGGGGTCAGATAAAAATTCTTCCACAATATCTACATCTTCTATGTCTGGACCGTCAAACAAAACTACGTCTTTATATTTATCGTTTCCAACTTTCTGTTTCTCCTTAATTAATTTCCAGGGGACACAGACCACACCATATCCATAGGTCTCATAACTTTGTATATAGGGAACTAATTTTCTTTCTATTTCAGCATTGTTCAAGTCATAGACTATTTTAAATCTTAGAAGTTCTGCATTTTCCTCGTCGGATTCCTCTCCTGGCTCTAAATCAAAACTTTCTGCACCACGAGATAGAAGCATCTCCGCAAAGTGAGATGTCTTATTGCGGATAATCTTCTTCAAAATAGGAACATTGATATTAGCCTCAGTAGATTTCTCATCAGTCCAAACGCCGGTATAAATGCTTTTGATGTCTCTCCATCTATCTTGAATAGGTCCCCAATACGTTCTCGCCATCTCATAACGAGTCTTAACATAATCAATTAGCAAATCTTCCTTGGTATTGATGACCTTCTTCTCTTGTGAAGTCATATTATTCATATTTGTTTTTTTAGGCAGTATAATCACCTCTTAAAAAAATCTGTTATACTAATAAGTTTTCCCCTAAATATTCTTGGATTTTCTATAGTAATAAGTCCATCACTATCTGGTTTAATCTTATGTTTCATTAATCTTTTGACAACCTTTTTAATCATTTCAGGTGTAATATATTCTGGTATTTCTATATCTCTATGTGGTAAATTATTGTTTTCAGTTAAGAAATCAATGCCTTTTTTAACCATATCCATATTTAGAATGTCATATGCTTTTGTTTCATCATCTGGCTCAATCTTACGTTCTAATCTTTTGGCCGCCCTTCTCAAATCTTTAGCATAAAGTTTATCTTCCATAATTTCCCCCTTACTATAAACATACATTATTCAGCATCCCAAACTGTATCCTTACAGCTTGATCAATAGATTCGCATAAAAGAAAAATAGATTTCTCTTTGTATCTTTCGATGTCTCCTAGAATGTGAAGTAAACATATCATTTTGTCTGCATTATCTTTCTTAATTTCCATACTTTTAAGTTCTTTCCAAAAATCTTTAGTTATCATAATTTCCCCCTTCCTTATGATCCTGTATATTTATTCGCCCTTGCCAGTGCCTCAGCGTCCTGTTCTGCTTCCCATTGTGACCACTTACCTTGTGTAGAATGAGTTTCTTCCATAACCATTGTTGCCATATATCTAAAGGCCGCCCCGGCATGTTTATGGGGATTTTTTGCTTCCCAATCAGTATATTCCTGAATCTGATTATTCCAGGTCCTTCCCCATTGTTCTAAATGAAAAAGAAGTTTACTACATTTTTCTCTATCAAAATAACATCGGCTCATTATCGCTCTTGCATTATCTACACTATTTTCAAAACTTGCTTTCGGTACAGGTTCAAAGGTAATTCCTACTTCTTCTGCCTTCTCTAATCGTGATAAAGCTCTTAATTCTTTATTGCTTCCTGCTCCCATTTCTCTATTCTCAATATCAAAGGGTGCATAATGTTCTCCATACAGATAATTCTTCTCTTTCATAACCTTGGCATAATAAACAAAGGAATAACCTGTTGCTTCGTGATAATCAATGACAATAACCCTATTCCCGATTAACTGGTAGAAGATTATCGCCATAAAATCTCCTATACCTAAGTCCCAAGCAGTATAAACCGGGAAGGTCTCGTCATATAAGAAATTCCCGATTCGTCCTTCGTTATTAGCAATTTGTAATTGTTTTCCTAAATAAGTGCCTTCAATCCCTTGTAAGAATGAGCAATAATAATCCTGATTGATAAAATCTTCTGATTTTCCCTTTTTTCTTTCTTCCTCTATCTGTGCCTCAGTGATTAGAGGTTGCCCTAAATGATTGTAAGTATCTTTAACAGTAAAGGTTCTCGCAAAACATTTCGGGTTAAATTCCGCTAACTTATAACCTTTCTGAAAGTGATTTTGCCCATTGGGGGTAGAATTAAAAACCAAAAACCCATTTGTTTTTACGATCATCGGCGATAAGACCTGTAACCCTCTGGGGTCTTGATATGCAAACTCCGATAAGACTGCTCCATTGCTTGGTTTCCCTCGTAGAGAATTATATTGCTCGCCATTAGTCCCGAATACTTGAATAAGAGAAGTCCCACCCTCAGCCCTTAAGAAGAGTTTCATATCTTGATTATCTGCTTTAAAGATTGACCCTGGAGGGGTATAATGATCAAGAATATCTCTTCCCTCTTCGTCTTTTCCTTCCCAGAAGCCATCTCTCCCTTCTTTGAGGGTTGGCCAGATATACTGATATGTCCCTGGTTTTTTTAAGGCTTTCGGAAGTAAAAATCTACAATAACAGAGTAAATCCTTTCCACCTCGCCTATGTATGTTTAGCCATAATTCCAAATTTCTTAAAAAGGCCTCTACAATGGTGTTCTCCCAATCATATTCCCTATAATTGTAAGGAAGAATTATATCAGCCATTCTCTTTTTCTTCTTCCAGGGGAAGAGCAGGGAAAAATTCTTTGTAAGTGATTGGTCCGCCGTCTTTACCGGTAAGTTCACTAATGGTTTTAGTCGGCACATACCTATTAATAAAATTTTCAAGGAGCCGATTATCTTTTCTCAGTTCTTCAATGTAATGCTTCAAAATGGTGACATCGTGAGTCTTGTCATATTGCATCGCTACTTTGGTAAGGTCAAGAAGGGTATAGCCTTTTTTCTTCATGCGACCTATTTGGTTGCCTTTGGCAAATTCATGTTTACCGCTTTTCCCATAAATATAATCTGGGTTATTGGATTTCTTTGGATTTCCCATTACCATTCACCCTCACACTTTTCAATCGTTACCTTAAAAGCCTGCCCTTTCATTGATATCAATTTCAATATTGCCTCAATCTCTGAAGCAGGTATATCAAGTTTTATCCTGCTATTTCCGTCTAATCCATCCAGCTGAATAGCGCTTAAAAGTGGAGCTATCGAAGCTATAAATTCTATTTTTTCCATAAATTTCCTCAAAATAAAAAAAGCCCTAACAATTGAATTAATTAAAATTCAATCATTAGAGCTTCGCGGGACATCTCTTTTGAGATCCTTTAGATCGTCTCTAAATTATTATTTAATTTTTAAATCCTCACTTTTATTAATATTAACCAGACCACCCATATAAAAATTTTCGGTTACACTTCCAGTAAATTCAGGGTTATCTTCTAAAATCTCCTTCAACTTTATTAATATTTTTTTTATTATTTCATATCTTTTATTCTCTGTCAATATATTCTCCTTAAAATATATCATTAAAATTTTAGTCTGTCAAATTTATTTTTTATTTTGTATCATTAATTATTTTATTTTGTATATCACTAATATATTCTGTAATATTTTTAGAAATCTCTACCATAAGCATGTTAATTTTATTTTCACTATCGTTCGGAATATACCCATAATATTGACATCTAAATTCGCTTAAATCACTAACAATCTTGCGTAATGTATCACTATTTACCCTTAATTCATCTATGCTTAATTCTTTTAATTTATTCATATTTCCTCCTTTTTTATTAAAATCCCCCTACTTATCTCTCAGTTTTTTCACTTAAATCTACTTCAGCCTTTTCTAATTTCTCTATCTTCTCCTGCAACATTCTAAAATGATTCCAAACATCAAGTTCAAACTTATCAAATTCATCGCTTAATAAATCTACTTTTGGCCTCAGGGTTTTATGGGAATCCCTGTCAAATAAATCGTTCACCTTACCAGCTTCTTCATAAACAAAATTAGATAATTCATTAAGTTCTGATTTTAAATCATTAATATCATCTTTTAATCTATTAAACATTATTTTTCACCTCCTCCCAATCCTTTAATAATTATTTCCGTTCTCGGGTTTTCCTTATCCACATTAAATATAATATTGGGTTGCCCTATAACATCATAACAATCATCAACTATAATATTCTGATCCACTAAAACATCTATCCAAGCAATTAATCCACCACCTAAAAAGTTAGCCACATCACGCTTTCGTTTAGTTTTGAAATAGATATTAAAAGTTAATTTTGCCTTTTTATATTTAGGTCTTTTTTTGTTTAGTAACGCCTCTTCTATTAACCAGAATATCAATGTCTTATATGTTTTTCTTTTTGCCCAATGCATATTCACATATTTATTCTTGCTCAATGGCACTTCATTAATGGTTAATTTCATTCTTCGCCTTCTTTGTGCTCATTAGTTTCCTTTGGGAAGTATTTTTGCTTAAACCAATTCATTTTATCTTTTATGTTTTGTAATTTGCCATCAAACACTATAGATAGACTGCAACATTTTTTAAATTCTTCCCACATCAACCGATACTTCTCGCCCTGCTGGAGTAGGATAATTACTTGATTATATTTTATAATTATATTTTTATTAGCTTCGATTACTTGTATATCTATATCATCATTTGGATTACAAATTTCAATTTCTTTCTCAAGACATTTAATTTCAACTTCTAAAAATTCAATCGCTTCCTTCGTCTTCATTTAATCATCTCCTTTCTTAACTTTCTTCATCTCTATATACCAGCTGTCTAGACACTGTTTTAATCTTAACGCTTCAATGCTTTTCAAGGTTTCGTCACTTAATTTAGCAGAGACCATAAACGAAAATAACAATAAAATGTGGTTTACTAACTTCGGGAGTTCTACATTCTAAACCATCGATAACTGAATAAAAGACATCAACAATTTGACACTTGGTAGGATATTTTATTTTCATTTATCTAATCATCTCCTTTCTCTAGTTTAGTTAAATCATAAGCAATAAAATTTGACTCAGGACTTTCTATTTTTTCTATTTTAATATTATCTACCCCGCCAATACAGTAATCAGTAAAATGTTCAAATATATATTTGTTATCACTATGATATGGGAAATAAGTTTGTGCCTGCTCTAATCTCTTAATCTTTTCTTCCAATTCTTTTAATTTAATCTGTAATTTGCTTATTTCTCTATAGTTTAAAAATTCTTGAGCGTGTTTTTCTAATTCAGTTATCTGCTTCTCAAAATCTTCTAAAACTTCAACAATATCTCTTATTATCACTTTATCTTGTGCATAAAAATATTCTTTTTTTAATAAGTCTAAGTTTTTCATTTAATTCACCCCCCTTCCAATATCTTTTTTCTTGGTATCCAATCTTCTTGCCACTCATAATGCTTCACTAAATTCTGATTAACCTGACTATTCTCCTTCATTTTAGTTAATAATCCCTGGCTCACCCGTTTCTCAAAAGGTATTACTTCCATCCTTTCCTTTATAAAATTATTTAATATTGATTTATGTTCTTCCCTATATATTCGGTTCTTAGTTCTTACTTTGCCAGGATTATCTTTTGCCCACCTCTTAGCATTTGCTTTTATTCTTTCTTTATGTTCCAAATAATAAAGTTTCATATATGTTTGGTAATACATTATTTAACCCCCTTTATCCAAATCATTCTTTAAAGCCGTTACCAGCCAGCCCACTGGATTCCTGATATTCTCTAAATATTTAAGCTCCTCAAAATATTTCTCTATCTTCTCCACCGGATATTTTTTAAATAGGCCATCTAAAAAACTTTCTTTAAAGCAACCAGACACCAGGTCCAGCATCTCTTTCTTTAACAACTTCTCTTTTTCCTTAGAGGAGTTATCCACAGTTTCCACAGTTTCCACAGGAGAAACACACACCACATCTTCCTTTTGTGTTTCTTTATTAGTTTCTTTAAGAGTTTCTTTACGGTCTGGCAAAATCTTATTCTGTAATGGTTTGGGGTCTATCAAACTTGACGATTTATCAAGTTTCGCTTGACTTTTTATCAAGTTTCGCTTGATAATTTGTCCAGTTTTACTTGACGATTTATCAAGTTTCCATTTATCCCAATGTTCATTAAATTGATAACAGCCATCTTTTATAATCATTTTATCTTCAATAACCATTTTATTAATAATTCTGTTAAATTGGCATTCATCCATTCCTATATCATCAGCTATTTGTCTTTTGGTTAATTCTTTAGTATAATCTTGCCTTCTACTTTTCCCATCAAACCCCCAAGACCAACGAATAATATAAAATATTATTCTCATTTCATCTTTATTTAGCAAACCTTTAGCAAATATATTTATCAATATTTCATTCTTTATGGGAGTGGAATTTTTTGGTATCATTTATCAATCTTGTTTCCTTTTTCTCTATTACATTTTTTACATAAAGTTTGTAAATTATTTATTTCGGTAACTCCACCCCTTGAAAACGGAACGAGATGATCTATGACTAAATTAAGAATATTGGTATCACCACAAAGCTTACATCTATAATTATCTCTTTTAAAAATTGTATTTCTTAATTCTTCAGCAATAACTCTTCTTATTATTTTAATCTTTATATTTTTTTCATCATCATTGGGAAGAAAATTATTATATTTATATAATTTTTCTAAACATTCATAACAAAGGTCAAAATCTTTTTCCTTCCAATATAAAGTTGGTCTACCATCATCTTTATTACACATATCACAAATATGTGTATAACCACCTATAATTTCATATGCTTTCATATTTTCACCTCTATTTTATTATTTATATCTACGTGCCCATTTTCCTTTTGGGGATTAGCCATATAATCTCCTAATCTTCAATAATTTTATATCTAAATATCTTAATGCTCATTTTTGATATATTATATTTATCGGTAGAATTTTTAATCTTATCCCAATCATGTTCTATTATTTGAGTTCCTTCTGTTCTTTTAATATCCATTATCTTTATTCCTTAAAACAACCTCTCTGCTATTTTCCTTAATCTCTTATTTGCCATATCAATATACTCTTTCTTTAATTTTTTATATCAACATCTAATATGCAGGCATTAACGTTCGTCCCACTTTCAGCAAAAGATTTTTCCGGTAATTCTATGATTTTCCCATTTAACCTTTTTATCTTTTCCCTAAATGCTATAGTTTTTTTATTCGTTCTAAATAATATAGAATTTGACATAACAGTTACTACTTTCCGCCTTGCCAATTCCAACATATGCTCAACGTGTGTTATATCTTGCTGGTTTGAAAATGGGGGATTTGCGATAATAACATCATAATATTTACCATTAAATTCTAAAAAATCTATTCCTACAAGATTAAAATGATTCTTTATTAAATAAGATATATTGTCTTTATTAATTTCAATACAATCGCATTTAAAAATATATTTAGCTATTGCTCCCCTTCCTGCACTGGGTTCTAATATTGTTTCATCCTCTTTAATTCCTGCCATTTTAATTAAAAGTTTAGCGATATTTTCAGGAGTTTCAAAGAATTGATATTCTTTTTTTGGGTCTGTATATTCGCCTGTCAATATTATATTTTCGATAGAATTCTCTGGAGATTCACTAAATATATGGGATTTTGTTTTTCTATTCCACTTGCCACCTATTGACTCTAAAACTTTATTAATTTTTAAATATAAGTTTCGTTCAAATTGTTCATCTGGCAAATAAAGATTATTGCCTTCTATAACTGAATTTCCTAATACATTAGATACATCATTATCTATTTTCATTTACCCTCCTAAAACCTTATATCTAAATCTAACTGCCCGGTCCTGCTATTACTTCTGATCCGTCTTGCCTTTAAGAATAATTTAACCGCTTGCCTTCTTATTCGTCTCGCACACTCCAAACCTTCCTCTGGTTTATCTTGCCAAAAATAACCGCCCCCATTACTGGGTGTGCTTACTATCGGGTAACCTTGTTCGATTAAGTTAACAATGGCCAGCCTAACCTGACGGCATTTTGAATCATCAAAATATTCGTTGTCAGATGGATATATAATCCCAGTTATCTCATATTGGGTTAATTTATTCTCGTCCCCCACGTGGGATTTAAGAATAGATAAAATAGATTTTTCTAAATCAGTCATTTAACCCTCCTTATAATTTTTTGATATATTTCTGATATTCTCTTTAACCGTTTTATATGTCTTTCAACTTGTTCTCCCATAGAATGCTTAACGTGTTGAGAATATCTAAAATCACAATGAGAACAATATCCTTCGTCTGGTGAAATTTGCATACCATCAGGATAATATTCTCCTCTCTCTTCTTTATAAGTAATCTTCCCACATACAGGACATTTTTCTCTACACATTATTTTCCCTCCTCTTTTTCTTCTTTAAACCAACCACGATATTTAGCTTCTAAACTCTCTATCCTTTTTTCTAACCTTACCGTTATTTTATTAATTCCATCTATTATTGCAAATAATATTCCAGACAATACAAATCCAGTAAGCATACCAAAGACATACATTTTATTTTTCCTCCTTTCTTAATTCAAACAAATGACCTACAAATCCATTCTTTAATTGAAATGTGCCTATATATTTTATAAATTTAGCGTCCAATGTTAAATCGTGTCCAGTCCCAAATAATTTAAAATATCTTGTTTCTGTTGAAAATGTAGAATAATTTGAACTTGTTTTAACCCATAATTGCGGGATATTATTTTGCGTTTGGACAGTTAATATTTCGGCATCTGTTGATAACTCTAATTCAAAACAATCGCATAGTAATAATGGAATTTCATATTTATATATAGTTATCATTTTTCCTCCTTTTCCTTATTTTTTTATGAATATTCTATCTACATCAGAAATGTTAAGTTTTATGTCTTTAATGTCTTTATCGCAAAGTAGTATATGTGCGTATTTACTAAATTTCATCAATTTTTCTCTTTTTGTAAATAGAATATTTTCACCATTCTGCAGGACTACCCAATCTTTTCCTTTATAACTATAGTATTTTTCCCCTTCATCAACAGTAAAGTCACTCATTTAATTCACCCCCTTTCTTATCTTTTTTATAGTAATCAAGTGGTTTCATTGTAATTCTTCAGAGGACACCAATCAGAAATTTCTGTAATATTAGTTACATTTCTATCAGATAATTTACAATAACTAATACCACAGACTTCTTCATTTGGAATTTTTCTCCATCCTCTATAAGGACATTCTGCACAATCTTTAATCTTTATTATTTTCATTGTCATCACCTTTCTTAAAATCTATTAAGCACCCCTTGCAGGTATCTAAAGCCAGCCACTTTTTGCAGGTATCATCAAAAGTCACTTCCTCATTTATCGCTATGTAGATAACAGTTCCCGCAGGTTTCATCTTTTTCATAAGCAGTATTCGCCATTTAGGTTATCCTCCCTTAAATATTTTAATAATCTCCATATTCGTCTTTCATTCCCTCATTCCCGTAATAATAAGGATAATATTTAAGTGTGCACCATTCTTGTATTTTGTTAATGGATTCCCTACTAATATTTTTATCCATATGTTCAATACACCAATATTTCTTTACGCCTTTATTTAGATATGGACATTCTTTGCAACTTTCTATTTCTATTATTCTTGACCTACTCATTTTAATTTACCTTCCTTTTCATATATTTTAATTTTTTCTTCTTTGTTAAGATTCCAGTGCCATTCAATACAATCATCGTGAGTTCCACTGGTAAAATGTTTAAAATATATGTTCATTCTTTCTTCTGCTGTAATCATACGCCACCAAGTATCAGCCATTTGTATATCTTCCATTTAATTATCCCCCTTAAAATAAATTTTTATGAAATTAATACGATTGCGAGAGGAGCAGGAAAGAGCGACCCAACCTGCCCCCCATTTAGGAGATAGTATGAACTTGAGAAAGAACTATCTCCTATTTACTTTTTTTCTTTAGATAATTAACTAGCACTAAATACCTTTCTGGATTATCTATTAATTCTTTTTTTGCTTCTTCTTCACCCATTCCTGGCTTAAAGATATGTCCATCCTTATAGGGAATTTTGCAACCTTCTAAAACAATATCCCCCCAAGTTTCCAATTGAGCATCAATGGCCATTGCCTCCAAGGTAATAAAATCATCTTTAGTAATTACAATTTTCTCTAAATTTGGATTTGTTTCTTCTTTTGGATTATCTTTTGCTTTTGCTTCCTCTCTTTTTTTCCTTTCTCCGACAATTCCTTTTTTACTATCTCCCATCCACCAACTTAATTTTTCATAAGCTTCTTCGAAGCCTATCCCATCAATTATCAACTTATTCCATTCTTGTTTTTCTTTTAAGGTAGATTTTGAAGAATTAATCATTTTTTCTTTGATATAATTTATTTGTTTGGGAGTAGCAGGATTACTTTTTTTGTCTTCATTTGTTCCATTGTGAATAACTTCGGTAAGTTCTTCTGCGGATACTTCACCGAAACCTACAAATTCTAATACTGTTCTATTCTTTGCTCTGGTTTCGGCGTGAGATTCAGCATTATGGTATCTTTTTGCCATATCTCTTTCTTTTTCTTTAGTATTACAAGCTCCCGTTGCTTCGTGAAATAATCCACTTCCTAAATGTGTTACCCTTGCCCTTTTGTGATAAGTAATGGAATTGTCATCTTCTTTGGTATCCCAATCCTTAATTATCTCTACTGATAATCCAAAAAACCTTTCCAGCTTAACTCTCCATTGTTTGGTAGGGGCTTTCTTTTTTCCTTGTGAAGTAGAAAATTCAATAAAATCTCCCTCCCTTTCTAATTTTTCTCTTAATTTTTGATACTCATCAAAGGTTGCAACCATCTCATCAATTTTCATTACTGGCATTATTTTAGTGGTTAAAATTTCATTACTCATTTACTTTTTACCTCCTTAATTTCTTTTTTTAGATTATAGATAGATAAACAATGCTTAAATATCTCAAAATATTTATTTGGGTTATCAATTTTTCTTACTTCAAAACCTTCTGTTTCATCCCTGCCAATACGAAGGATTAATATATCATCAGTTATAAAACCATATTCGGTAAGCAACCAGTTATAAGCAGTAACTTGCATAAAATATTCGTCATAAATCGCCTTTGAAGTTTTATAATCAATTAAGGTATATACTCCATTAAGCAAACAATAATTATCTATTGTTCCTCCGTATTGAAACACTTCACTTATTCTTGGTTCTTCTAAAAGTATCGGCTCAATAGATTTACCCTTTTCCCAGTCTAAATATTTTAAGAAACAAGTTTCCGCAAGGTCAATTTGATTTTGGGAATAACAAGAAGTATCTGGAGTTTCCTTTTTGAGATGACAAAGTATCATCTCGTGGGCAAGTGTTCCTATATCCGCCTTATCATCTCGAAAAGTTTTATAATCAATTCCTTTACAACCAAGATCCCATGCCCAATGGATTAACGCAGGCTTGTTGAGTATTCCCAATACCGTAGTTACTCCAGGTATTCTTTCTCCTTCTTTATTTTTGTAGACGATATGAGTCTTTACTCTCCGACCGTTCTTCTCTGTAATTTTCATCTTCATTTACCTCCTTAAAATATTTTCTAAAATTCTTTCTCCTCTCATACACCTTTTCAGCTTCATCTATGCTGATTCCCTTCTCCTGGGCTAAATACTTTACTAGATGACCGTTCGACATTTTCATTTACCTCCTATTAATATTTAAAAGTATTAAAAGGAATACTAAACATACTAAGAAACATACCCCATTTATCACAAGGTAAGAGTAACTTTCTGTATAGTGCATATGTAATAGTATGCCTTGAAATAGAAACAATAGACCATTAATTATTGTTGTTAATATCATTACGAAAATCATTTTCATTTACCTCCTATTAATATTTTCTTAAATTTTCCCTAAAACTTTTAAGACTACCATTGCTTCCATTACTATCAAAGCCACTAACATTCCCCACCAGGCCCACTCGTTTGTTTGCTCTGCCTTCATTATGGGTCGGTTGAAATATCGAAGTTCCTCGTCAGTCCACTTTAACGGAATATGTTTTGACATTTTTCACCCCCTTTTTATTTGCCTGCCCTGTTAGGTTGCTCAGACCTTTGAATACTCCTTTACCAAAATTCAAGCGTTTTCAGAACGCCACAGGGCAGGTAGTGTAAAATAAAAAACAAATATTATGATTCGACCGTTGGTGTCATATCTATGTGATAGATATTAATATTTAAATTTTTACATATAGCTTTTACTACATCTTCCGTTGTCATTTCACTATTACATCTGTTG
>Ga0315284_10001149_pt1 | contig 37433 bp, 40 predicted proteins | sample YL17G09_16_MG_FD_203696 | JGI IMG/M metagenome (GOLD analysis project Ga0315284, IMG submission 203696) | Sediment microbial communities from Yellowstone Lake, YNP, Wyoming, USA - YL17G09_16 | ecosystem: Environmental > Aquatic > Freshwater > Lake > Sediment | place: USA: Wyoming | collected...
AGATGTACGAAACACGGTTGTTGAGGATGTTCTTGATGGCGTCCTGCTGGTCCGGCGGTGTCGTAGCCAAGAAGGACGGTTCAAGGTTCGCTGGATGGGCGTTGGCTGGATCCTCCGGATGAAAGAGCGCAGAGACAACAGGATGAGTGTCTGCGGCAGCCCCAAGCGTATTGATGATGGGCTTGAGGTGGTCGTCGTAGCTCCAGCTGCATTTGATCTCGGGGAGGACAGCCCCGAAATCCATCGGAAGAGCAACGGTGATGAATTGATTGTCGAGGCCGATGATCCTCCCTTCGATGGTGACAGGTTGGAGTTGGCTGAACATGAAAGACGCGCGCTCAATGCCACGGAGGTACAATTCTTCGGGAACCTCGAAGCGATAGTAAAAATAGTCTGCAAATTTGCCCACGTAGTCGCCACTGAAGAGCGTGATTTCACCCCGCGCATTCTTAAGCTGATTGATCTCAGCCTGAAGTGCATTCGCGAGCGTGTTCAGCAATGACGTGGTCGGTGTTTCTGAGCTTGGTGAACCCATGGGTGAGCGGCGATGAAATCCCGTGCATATCCTGAGCGCTGTCGTTCAGTCGAAGACGTCTTTCGTCAGAGCTATTATATGGAACAACAGACAATTCTCGTGTGGCGAACAACACAACCTGCGCGTACCAGCAACGATCATGGGCTAGTGACGCTTCTATAAAGAGTTCTTGAATTCAGAAAGGCACTAGTTATGGCTCTCTGTCGACCTGTCGCTCGACGGTCTCACACGGAGAGAAAATCGTGATGGAGTGAACCCAGGGAGGGTAAGAGATTCAACGGAGGATGAAAACACAATCACGGAGAACTCACGCACACACTCATGGTTTGTCTGGCAGCTCTTCAAATGCGTCTCCGAACAACTCATCCGCGACCGCAGAGGAGTCAAAAAAACCATAGAATTCTGTCCCCGCGAGTCTCTTCTGCTTGAAGTAAATGGCAAGGGCAGAGATGGTCACCCCGGCGATCAAACCGAACACGATGTATTTCTTCATGATCCCCCAAACCCTCTCGTAGAGTGAAGTCACTGATCGAAGAACGTGAGGCAATATAGTGGAAAGTGTTCTCTTTTTCCATTCACGCTCAGACCAGCCCATCAAGGGTCAGCGCCAGTCCAACAGAGGCAGCGTTTTCAGCGCTCAATCCACGAGAGCCGACCGGCTGGAAAGTTGGGGCGGATGACAACGTAAGGATACGATCGCACCGCCGCACTCACCCAGGCACGATCATCGTACTCGGGGCTCTTCCACTGATCCTTCACGGAGTCGGAGGCTTTCCAGCCCGAATCTGTCAGGATTGCCGTTGCGGTTTCTCCTGCCTGCAATTCCATGCAAATATTTATCCCTGCAGATCCAAACTGATCGAAATTCGCCGCCTCGACAGCAATCGAGTTCTTTCCGTGTCTCAGGAGCGAGCCAACCTCCCACATCTTCACGCGCTGGTGCTCCACGACAAGCGAGAGCGAGCCACGCGCGAGCACCTCACCGACCTCCACACCATTGACCCACGCTCGGGCGTAGGTATCCCCGATAAGCTGAAGCTTCGCACTGGATGGAGGCCTGTCAATTGAGAATGATCTTCTGAAGTATGCTCGCCGCACCTGCCGCGCCGTCGTGTCCCCCTTCCCCGGATTTCCATCCGGGTGATAGATCCATTGACTCGCAATCGTTGCATCTCGCAGCGTATCGCCACGCGACAGCCCATCAATCGTTTCCTCCCAGTATTCCGCTTGTCGGCCATAGCGAAGCATCAACCATTGCAGGTTCGCCTTCCGATTTGTCCTAAGCCACAACGAAGCGAAATCCTCCTTCAATTTCTTCAGGTCACCGACCAGCGTACGTGCCGATTCGAGCGCATTCCTTTTCAGCGAGTCCCGATTCGCGATCCTGGAGGTATCCTGCCACAGGCGCCTGATCCCTTTGCTTATCGACAACTTGCCGGCAAACCATTGATTCAGCCGGGCAACGAATTTGAGATAGTGAAGATGATCTCCATTCTTCGTCGCAGTCGATTCGAGCTCTTTCAGCAATTGCTGCACGAGGGACATTGAGGATTCCAGGTTCTCGATGCGCCAGGGTTTCGGAATTACCGATGCGCGTTCAGCCAGCATCGGATGGCGCCAGAGCTCATGCCAATCGAGTTGATTGAGCGGACTTCCCAGCAACGAGTATATCGACTCGCCAAGAAGCCCCGCGCGCTGGCTGCCGAAAAAGTCCGAAAAGAATCTCGAATTAAATGATGCGATGTCAGCCCTCCATGGCTGCCACGCACACTCTGCCGTCCAGGCGTAGCCGTACTGATTAAGCTCTCGCAATGCTTCACCGCCGTAGTCATTCCAGTTCGACGTAAGGATTCCACGAGAACCGTTCGAGTAGCCGTCTCGATTGAGGTTTTGCACGTTCACCACAGTGTTCACATAGTTCGGAAACGGGCCGGTGAAGTTCCACACTGCGGGCGACACGACGTACGGAAATCCCGCGTTCCGAAACGTTTCTGTGCTGAGATAGCGATCGTCCGCGCCATAGTGCCAGTCCACAATGATGACGTCCCTGGGAATCTTATCGAGAATCGTCGGATGGTGAAGAATCACATCGCCGTACATCATCGGCTTCTTCTTGTGCTTTTTGAGAATGGCAAAGAGTCTCTTATAATGCTCGGCATGCACGCTTGCAAGATCGCTTGCTGCAACACGATCCTTGTTCGCACCGAGCCCCACATCCCACGATTCATCTGCCCCGATATTGAAGTACGGGGAGCTGAAGGCGGCGCTCAGCTCACCGATCATCCCGTCGAGCATGGTGTAGACTGCCTCATTGGAGACGTTGACAGTGTGAGCACCCGGAAACTCACCGAAGCGAACGTATTCGGGTAGAATCAGGATGTTTTCCCAGTGGCCAAGGGTTTCGAAAATCGGTATCAGCTCAACATGGTATCGCTTCGCATAGGCATCGAGCTCCTTCATCTGAGCTGCCGTCAGCTCCCCCCGGCCCTGGCCAATCTGCGGATGACTCTTGAAAACGAAGATGTCCTCGATGTAGGGTGAGTACACGTTGAGTTTGTAGCGCGCCAGAAACCGGATGATCTTCTTGAAATTCTCCATCGTGGAGACTTGCCCCCGGCTCAGATCGTCCGTGATGCCCCGGATTCTCTGCAAAGGCCAATCACGAATGCTAACACCGGGCACTCTGATGCTCTTCTTCTCACGCTCCAATAGCTGAACAAGCGTCATTACACCGTAGAACCGCCCGCTCGGTGATTCCGCGATGATCACAACACCCTGTTCACCCACGCCGAGCACATAGCCTTCTTCTTTCATCTCGGCACCGAGCTTCACTTTCATTTCCTTCAGCCAACGCTGCGCGAATGTGCTTCGCGGCGAGCCTACGAACACGTAGCTAGAGGAGTTCTTTCTCACCGACTGTTCCCTCACAATTCTCAAGCGAAGCTCTTTCAATTCCGACAGATGGACGTTGATCTGCTCCGCCGCGAACTCGTCATCGCTCGACGCCCCTTCGCCGAGAATGATTCTTGTCTGCGACGTAATTTTGAACGGCTTTGCCCTGAGGGCGATTTCCTGCGGAGTTGGGATTACATGCACGGAAGCGTTCGCGGACCCTCCTTCTTGAGCACGAGAGAAGAGACTGAAAATTTCAATACAGGCAAGAAGAAAGATGAGCTTTCTCATAGCATGGGCCACTGCAGTAAAGTGGGAGACAGAAGGAAAGGATCATTTAACGAGCACGACAACGGATGATTCAAGGTGAGGTCGGGGCCTCCCGGGAAACAACACTCGACAAATTCACGAACAGCGACCTCATCAGCCGCTCAAGGAGCGGCTGATGGAGTACGAACTTGTCCATTGCACCGGAGTCGCCGCGCTCAGCCTACGAGCCAAGCCCGGCGCTGGGGCCCCCTTCCTCTGCAGGCTTCTTCTTGATCTCCTGAACCTCGTTCCGGATTTCCTGCGCTTTACGTTTCAGCGCAGCCATATGTTTCCTCACGCGAGTGCCCGCTGACTTGTTTCCTTTCAAATAGAACTTCTCGAAGTCCTTTTGGAAGGTCTGAATCAAGTCCAGCAGCTCCTGGTATCTATTCATGGAAGACTACCTTTCTGATATGGCTACCTGTAAGTGTTAGACTCTGTTTCGGCGCGTCGGTCAAGCTCATACGATCGTGACATCCGGCTCGAGCGTTTGTCATGTGAACAACCGCCATGCTTTTGGTATGCGGCCAGTGCTGTAAACTCGAAAGCCCCTGTCGATAGGGTTAAATGAGAAAAATCACGGTGAAAATATAGCGATTTTGAGCTCGGAATCAAGAAAAAATTCTCTGGACGGCTACTTCAGCCGAAGAGCACGCTCCCCCCGTTCACGTTAATCACTGCGCCGACCGTATGATTCGACAAATCGGACGCGAGAAACAGCACCGATCCTGCAACCTCCTCCGGCGTTCCAACCCGCCCTCGAGGGATCAATTTCTTGATGTCTCTTAGTTGCTTTCGGTTGCGGAGAACATGCGCGGTCATGTCTGTGTGGATCCATCCGGGAGAAACACAGTTGACAATAATATTCTCCGAAGCAAGCTCGGCCCCGAGTGCTTTCGTGAACGCGATCATTCCTCCCTTTGACGCCGCGTAGTGCGAGTAGAACGGTTCACCACGCTGTCCGGCGGTGCTCGCGATGTTAATGATCTTGCCGCCCTTCTGCTTCCGCATGACCGGTACGACTTCGTTGCAGAAGAGAAATGATCCCTTGAGATTGATATCCAGCGTCTCGTCCCACTGAGCTTCCGTCATCTTTCCCATCCTGCCCCGCTTCCACACTCCCGCGTTGTTAATCAGGATATCGATCCTGCCAAAGTGCTCGAGCACTGTCTTGACTGTTCTTCGTACGTCTTGCAACTTAGAGACATCTGCCTGAACGATCAGGCACTCGCTGCCACCCCGGGCAACCTTGCGGGCAGTCCTTTGCGCGCTTGCCTTGTCAGCCTTATACGTGAAGGCAATCGTCGCACCTGCTTCTGCGACCATCGTTGCGATTGCAGCTCCGATACCCCTCGACCCACCCGTGACGAGCACAACTTTGCCGAGCAGTGTAATCATAAGTCTCCCTAAAGAGTTACGGTTCCTGGTACGTGCTTGAGTGGACAGCATACATCAATCATTGAGCCAATAGGAAAATGACGAGCAAAAAGTAGGCGGGATATTAGGAATCGTTATCAAGATGTTTGTTTTTCCTCGATTTTTCCAACTTCGTCATTGACATTTTCTGATAATGCGACTAATTTAGTCCGACATTAGATTTGCCCCGAACAAAGCATAAACGGGAAAATACTCCTAAGAATGAAAACATCAGGAATACCTCTTCATTTGGCGGCGAAAGGCAGCACGCTGATCATCGTCGATATCCCCGACGGAAAGAACAGGGCACGGTTGATCCGCCTGGGGATCTTGAAGGGGGAGCGGGTTCGATGCCTCGAGGTGCTTCCGGGCGGGACCGTCGTCATTGAAAAGAACCGGCAGGAAATCGCTATTGGTGTCTCGCTGGCAAGATTGATCGTGGTTGCCCCCACAAGTCCGGATCACCCTGGACATCATGGAGCAAAAAAATGAACAACGGGTCGGCACGAGGAACCACCAAGATACCTCCTCACAACCACGTCGAACGACATAAGCACATCGGTGTCGACATTGCGCCGGAAGCGAATGCAACGCTCAAAGTCGCGCTTGTGGGCAATCCAAACGTCGGGAAGTCTCTCTTCTTCAATTACCTCTCCGGAATGTACGTCGATGTGTCAAACTACCCCGGCACAACTGTGGAGGTAGTCAAAGGGCGCTTCAAGTCATACGAGATCTATGACACACCCGGCGTGTACGGGATCTCCTCCTTTAACGATGAAGAAGTTGTCACGCGAGACATTGTGCTCGAAGCGGATATCGTTCTCAACATTGTCGATGCCGTTCATCCCGAGCGTGACCTCTTCCTGACGCAGCAGCTCATTGACATGGGGAAGAAGGTCTCGGTGATGCTGAATTTCATGGACGAAGTCCAAGCGCATGGATTGCAGATCGACACGCAACTGCTTTCGCGCTACCTTGGCGTTCCAGTACTTCTGACAACTGCGACAACCCGCGCCGGCTTCGACCAGATTGAGACAGCCATCGAGCATGCCCGCAGAGGCGAACAAGACCCCGCACTTCATCACAGACTCCACACGATGCTCAGCATCACGGGCTCGGAGGCGGAAGCGCTCTTGATTCTGGAGGGAGACGAAGCGATCGCGGGCCGCCACGGCGTTCCACCGGGACACGAGCGCGACACGATCTACATTGAACGACGCAACCGCATCAACATCATGATCGACGCTGTGCTGTCGGAGAAAAACGTCCGAACACGAGTCGCGACGCTCTTCGGGCGCTGGGCAGTCAGTACATGGACTGGCATACCGATGCTCCTCGCTGCGTTGTACCTGATCTACCTCTTTGTGGGAAAACTTGTCGCCCAAGACATCGTGAGCTTCACGGAAACAAGACTCGGCCGCGAACTCTGGGAACCGTGGATGCGCGGTATTGCCGCTCAATACGTTTCGCCCACGTCGTGGTTCGGCACCATCCTAGTCGGTGAGTTCGGCGTTCTGACGATGACGGTGACATACCTTCTGTTCCTGCTTCTGCCGCTTGTCATTGCATTCTACCTCTCTCTCGCGATCATGGAGGATAGCGGCTACTTGCCGCGTCTTGCAACATTCGTCGATCGGAGTCTGAATGCGATCGGACTCAACGGCAGGGCAGTCATTCCATTGATCCTTGGCTTCGGATGCGTGACCATGGCGACGATCACCACGCGCCTGCTCGGGAACGAGCGAGAGAAGACCATTTCGGCGGCCATTCTGCAATTTGCGATTCCATGTTCAGCACAACTTGCCGTTGTTGCGGCGCTTTTGGCGGGCGCCGGGTTCACATCGATTCTGATTTATTCGATCACGATATTCAGCATTTTCGTTGCCGTCGGGACGATTCTCCACCGGACGCTTCCGGGGACAACCACACCCCTCTTGATTGATCTCCCACCGATGCGGCTTCCCCGGTTCGATAATGTTGCGCGCAAGACAGCCTATCGCACGTACTTCTTCATGCGCGAGGCGACACCTTGGTTTTTCGCAGGAGCGCTCGGAGTGGGTATCCTTCAGGTAACAGGTTTGCTCACCGTCTGGCAGAACATTCTTGCTCCATTCACGACGGGTTGGCTGCAACTCCCACGGGAAGCAGCAACGGCATTTGTTATGGGAATGGTTAGAAGGGATTTCGGCGCTGCCGGCCTCTATCACCTTTCACTGAGCCCAAATCAGATTGTCGTCGCGCTTGTTACCATCACTCTCTTCACTCCCTGCATTGCATCATTGATGGTGATGTTCAAGGAGCGCGGTTTCAAAGAGGCAACTATTGTGTGGACGGGAACGTGGGTTGTCGCGTTCCTCGTCGGGGGGCTGCTCTCGCAGGCTCTCATATGATCACCCTTCAAGAAAAGCTCCGCAGCGAGGCCCAATCCTGTCCGAAATGTCACAACATCATCGACAATCCGTTCTTGGAACGATGTCCACGCTGCCTGACCGCAGTTCCCGTCATTGATCCGGGCTGCAGCAGGTGCATCCACAATGCAGGCTGCCCGGTCTCAAGTCTGAAGAGTGCCGAATCCCGCTCTGGCGCTGCATAAGCAGGAAACCTTCACTAGCCCTTTTTGTAGAAACACACTATGGAACCGCAACCGGCCGCTCCCATTATAGAAGAAGCAATCTACGCAGCACTGAGTGAATGCTACGATCCGGAAATCCCGGTTGATATCGTCAACCTTGGTCTGGTGTACGGCGTAACGATCGTAGATGATTGGGTCGGTGTGAAGATGACGTTGACTTCACCAGGCTGTCCTGCAAGCTCGATGATTTCCGGGCAGGTGAAAGAGCGCCTGAAGAAAATTCCAGGTGTTGCCGACGCAGATGTTCGCATTGTTTGGCAGCCCGAATGGAGCCCAAGCAGGATGACGGAGGAGGCGCGGAGGCAACTTGGGCTGAACAAGTAGGGTGAGAAGGTAGACGTGAAACGGAAGACGGGAAATGGGGATGTGAGTAGTGAACCGTGAACAGTGAACCGGAAAACGGGAGACGGAGATTCAAGATCGTGAACATTGGGACGCAAGACGTGAAGCGAGCAGGCAAGAAGGTGGCTGGGCGCGCAGCGTTGCGTGGTTGTCCCGACTTCACGTCATCATCATGAGTGGCATGACATCTTTGCAGAAAGGAACATCTCAATGATACAGGCAGTGGCTGTCGACTCAAGAACCAAGTCGAGCAGTCGTAATTTTGTCGCTATCAACTACATCAGGTGCAAGCAAGAGTATCGCGCCCGTTTTGAGGAATTATTCGGCACCCGCGCACGCGCCATTGATCGGATGGCGGGTTTCATCGACATGCACGTCTTGAGACCGCAAACGGACGACGGAGAATACCTCATCGTCAGCTTTTGGGAAACCGAAGAGACATTCAAAGCCTGGACACAATCACCAGAGTTTCTTGAAGGGCACAAACGAGGATTCGAAGATATTCGCACAGCGAAGGAGCGTGGTGAAGACCCTCCGATGAAATCCGACTTCAAAACGTATGAGGTGATCGCGCGATGAGAAGGGAGAAACCGCTTCCGCTATATCTCAAGCGACTTGCAAAACTCGGTTTTCTGTTTTTCCTCATCAAAGGACTGTTGTGGCTCACCGTTACAGCCGTCATCGCAGCCCTCATCGGTCACGACTAACCGAAGACGGTCGGGTCATTCCCCCTCCATCCGCAGTCAGAGACCCGCCGCATACAGCAGCAAACCAATCGTAAGTCCAAAGACGATGTTGAACGCTTTGATCGTCATCGAATCCCCGACAGAATACGCGAGCATCGGCAGCATCCCATGGCCGTCCTGCACAAATGAGCTCGTGAAGAGTACCGAGAATGGAATCAAACCATCAGCGAACATCGTCACAAAAATCAAGTGCGGTCCGGATTCGGGGATCAGTCCGAACAAGGCGCCGGCGACGAGCAGCAACAGCGTATATTGCGACGTCAGGTTCTCAAGATGCCAATAGTGCACGCCGACCTCAACCACAAGCAGCGCCCCGAATGTCCACAACGCTGTCCTCCATAGATGTCGTTTGACGATATGGCTCCAGATATGGTCTTTCACGTAGTGGACAAAGCCCTCTTGCGCCGGATGAAATTGTTGCACGTCGCAATCCTGGCAGGTTGCGATATTCCATTTCTTGACAAGGATGTCGGTTAGCCATCCGGTCAGCATTCCCAGCACAGACAGCAGCGCAAAGAGAAGGATCGCGGTTTTGGGAAACATCGCCAGCATCACGAACGCCTCGTCGCCCGATGCCGCTGCCACTGCGCCGGCCAACGCGCCGAAACTGATGATGCCGTGCACGTACAACGACACGTTGGTGAACGCTCCCATGCATCCGGGTACCGCGCCGATGAACGAGGCAACCACGTATTGCCGCCACGATTTTCCGTGTTTCAAAAGGGCGGAAAGCCTCCCTCTCGTCTGCACGTTGACGATGTCGACTACCGTCATCATAAAGAAGACCAGAAGCGTGACCTGAATCGTCTGCTGAATGACTTCTGGGAGAATCTCATCCATATCTATCTTCCGATTGCCGTGAATTTTCCTCTCACGTATTTTCTATCAACAACCTCGCAACAGTTCGCGCAAATTCCTCCGCCGACTCCGGACCTTTCGCTGTGACGATATTTCCGGCGATCTCAACTGAAGTGCCGGTGTATGTCGCTCCTTTCCATTTCAGATAGCTCTCTGCCGAAGGGTACGCCGTGGCCTTCTTCCCCTTCAGTACGCCTGCATTCGCCAGCGTTACCGGAGCCAGACAAATGGCGCCGACGACTTTTCCAGCTTGGTTAGAGTCGTTCACCAATCTGTGAACAACCCCGTGACGCCAAAACGCATTCGAACCGACACCACCCACCAAGACGATAGCGTCGAAATCTGCCGCCTTCACCTCTTCCAGCAACGCATCCGGAGTGACCACGGCACCCAGCATTCCCTTGGCTGGCGCAAGCGTTGAAGAAGCGACGGTAACTCGTGCACCGGATTCATCAAAAAGCGCCTTCGGCTTTTGATACTCTTCATCCCGAAATTGACGCGGTGGCAGAATGACGAGTATCTTCTTACCAGATAGGTGAAATGTCTCCACGGTATTGCCACTCAAGAATCGATGGTGAACTCCCAGGCGCAAGAGAAATCAGTCACCGGATCCGGCGGACATGCGAGGCACTTCGTTTTGATACGGGCATCAACCGCTTTGGCAAACTGGCTGAATTCGATCAAGCCGACCGATTTGCAGGGAAAGTCCGGCAGATTCTTCTGGTGACGTGTTTGCTGTACCCGGCACTCAAGCATCCTGAAAATCATTGTCCTGCCATTTACCCATTCAATCTGCTGACGATTTATAGCCGCATAGAGGCGAAATTGCAGAGCTTTCTCCAAAGCCTTCAGACCCCCGTTGGAGGGAATCTCAAACTCCTTCATGATTCGTTTGGCCTCCGTTACAGCGAAGCGTTCCCACGATTTCGCGTCAAGTTCCACGGCTGCTGCCATGCCGTATTTTTCTTCCGCGGCCAAGAACCAACATCCGTCGTGGGCCAGCCAGTTCTTGGCATAGACATCAATCAGTTTCAGCAGTTCTTCGCGGGAGAGATGAGTGAGGTGTTTCATGCGTTCCTCTTCTAAGAACTCTCTCAAAGTGATCTATTCTCTGGCAAAAAACTTGACCTTTGTGCAGCAACCGTCATCAGAGTCTCGGCGAGCGATTGCAGCGGCGGCGCGACCATCTCTTCGTTCAATCGTAAGACAATCGAATATTCTCATCCGCCAGCGTCGGTTGAATGAGCTCCTTCCATTCCGGTGCGTCCCAGGTTCCCAGCTTCATATGGATCTTGTAGTATTTTTCAGGAATGGGATGTGTGCCGACGACCACCTTCAGACCGTACTTCGCCGGAATGAAGTCGCGAAAGTGGGAAATGTAAGGACAAGGCGGATACCCCACGATCATACCTGTCGCAAAGTGAATAACCTGCGCTCCGTTCTTCTTCATCTCTTCCGGAGCGTATTCAATGTTCCCGCCGGGGCAACCGTCGCACGTCGTAAATCCCACGAGTTCGACGTCGGTGCCTTGGTAGATGCTGAAAGCCCCTTCCTTCCGGTAGAGCGCGCGAAAGCACTTCCCACCAGCACACGTGTGATAGCGATGACAAATGATGATCCCAATTTTGGTTTTTTCGCCCATAAGGTTCTCCTCAAGTTTTAGGCTGGTTCACATCTTTGGCATGCGTGGCGCGCGAAATCGGCCATTACTATCCCTCCTTCGAGAAACTATATGTTGTTTTCCTCTTTCTCAATAGCCTATACAGTCCTCTCTTCGTTACCGCTGAAACTATTTCGTTCTCTTTTAAGTGGTGGTCACTGAAGGAGAGAATTCCATCCGGCTTGAGTACTCGATGCAGTTCTTCGAGCACCCCATCGGGATCGCCCAATGCATGAAAGGTGTCGTATAACAGAACTGCATCTACGCTCATATCTGGCAATCCAGTTTTGCAGTCCGAACAAATAGTTTCCACATTCGTGAGTTGCTTTTTTGAGGCGATATTCCGAATCCTCTGAGCCGCAAGGGGATGGATATCCAAACCGTAGATTCGCCCTGAATTGCCCACCAGTTCTGCGAGAGACGTTATGTAGCTGCCAGGCCCACAGCCGTAGTCGAGCACCTGAAATCCTGGCTCTATCCCTACCTCCTTCAATACGTTCATGCGCGGTAGGAAGAAATCACGAATTCTGAGGGTCAGAGACATGAGTATGAAGTCAAGATCAGGCTTTGGTCTATCCATGTTAGTTACCTTCAATTTTTCTTTTTATGGCTCAGGCACGATCACGCTGCTTCCCCTTGCCGCCATGGCAGAACCCGCGCCCACCTCCGCGTGGCCTTCCGCCGCGACCGACTCCACGAAGGTCATCCGTGGCCCTGGCCGAACGGCGTTCTCTTTGTTCAGGTTGACAAGTTGCCGCATCGCGGCGGCACTGCCCCCGCCCTCCTCCCGTTATCGGTCCTTTCCCCTGAGGACCAGTTCCGTCTAAACCTGGCATGGTAGTTTCCCCTCTAAGGTTCTTGGTTTCGTTTTGTCCATTCTCTGCTTCCTATGGAAGCAAGACCGCCATGGCAACCACAGAGGTCCACCTGCCATCCTTGTGCCCTTCAGCCGATTGCGTGATATTGAATGTCTTGAGGATCTTCCCGCTCATGTTGTAGGATTCTTCACGCTTGTCCCAATCAACTGTTGGATCAAAATCCACCCCGAGCGTGGTTGCGAGCATCGTCGCCGCCAAATATTCCGCGTGGTCTCCGGACTTCTCTTCTGTCTCGCCGCACGAATGATGTTCCGAGAGGTAACCATAGTGCGATGCCTCCGCTGGTGCCGCTGCATCGATAGAAGCAGCAATGAAGCGGTTCGGTTCATTTGTTGCATTACGCGCCATGGCGACAAAGACTATGTGCCAGCAGATAATGTCCGAACTCCGTCGGGAATGGAGATGCGGCGACATCCCGGGGGAAGGATACTTGAGACGTGAACAAGATTGCACTTTTCCACCCCCGCGTCGCGAAGGGCAAGTTCAAGAGATTGCAGATAGTCCTTATGGCGTTCGACACGCTTCGTGAAGAAGACCTGCGTGGGAACGAAGATATTCATCTCCATAGCAGCTCCGCTCATTGAGCGATTCTCATCACGGACACCTCATCCGATCACCGGCATATGCTTCACCGATGGCCCTGCTGATGTTGGTGTATCCGGCTAGGGTCGTGATCAAGCGATCCGGCCGCGATTGCACCAATCACCTCTTCTATTGTATGGAGGTTCGTAAGAACGGGAATCAGGTTGGACTCGCGGAGATGGTCAACAGCGCCTTGGCCCATCCCGCGGACAATCACCGCTCGACAATCCACGATGGGAGATACCATGGCTTGATGGCGTCGCTCGTGTGATTCGCCGTGACCGTGTCCGTGTTCGTGTTCCCCTTCCGCTTCCTCTGACGCGAATGTATGGTGACCGGCCTTTTCCCGCCGTTCCCGCTTAATGACCTTTCCGTCAGTGAGAGTGACCACCTCGTAGAAACGCGCGCGACCAAAGTGAGAACTCACTGTAACGCCATCGTCTGTAACGATTGCGATTGAAGCATTTCTCAGGTCCATTGTTTTTCTCCTTTTGAGGCATAGAATGAATAGTGAAGGTCAACGTGATGTCGCTTGCCGCGATTGTTCGCTGTTTTGCAGTGGCTGGAAGCAACGCCTGCAATCGATCCGGCCTCGCTCTTCGACACCTCTCGCCTGTCGGCGCTGGCATCGCGGGCACTGCAAATACCTGCCGCGCCCAAACATGAACGCACCGCCAGATATTTCTAGCCGGCAACCGTAAACAAGTGCTCTGGCGACCTTTGCCCGCCCAGATTCTACAATCCTCCCGAAGGTCGCACGTGAAATGCCCATTTTCCTTGCGGCCTCTTCCTGAGAGTTGCATTCCAAGTCTGCAAGCCGTAGGGCCTCAAACTCATCGAAGGTTTGCACGATCGTCTTGTCCTGACCTGTTCGATCTTCTTCACCGGAAGGAAGGAAAAGGGGCGCTGGAGGGGCATACGAAAGCCGGCGCAAGAGTTTTGGGCGAGCCAAAGGATTTCCCGATTAGTGGATCATGATTCATTATGAGCATATGCTCATAATGAAGATAAGGGACACATCTCTAAAAGTCAAGCGTGCACTCGTCAAGGCGTCCCAAGTGATGGTTCCTGCCACCAAGGTGTATTCTCTGAGGTGGTCTTCCCGGTGCTCGCCTTGGTAATGATGAGGCTCTTTCTGCCTTGCAGATGCGCCATGGCCCGCTCTTTCTCGGCGCTCCCGCTTTGCGATGGCTCCATTGTCAATTGTCAAGACCTCATAGTACCGTGCTCTCCCGAAATGCGGACTAATCGTGACGCCGTCATCCGTGACAGCGGCAATTTTAATGGATGTCTTCATGATGGTATCTCCTTGTTTTGTGAATGAATCTGAGACACGATATAAACATAGCGCAAAGGAGTTGAGCCCACGTTGTTTACATCGTGTTGATTGGCAGCAGGGATGTAGACAACAGATTCCCTACTGACTCGCTGTTTTCCAAACCCCTGTGCTTGAACTTCACCGATGCCGTCCAGGAATACGAGAAGTTCTTCGCACCCTCCCGTGTTGTGCGAGCCGACGTTTTCTCCCGGCTGGAGAGTCACAAGCGCAGACCTCATCCCTACACCTCGAGAGGAATCGAGGATTGGAAAGTGGCTGATACCGTCGAGCGAGAGAGACAGAACAAACGGAACCATGCCACTCCCAGCTCGTGGATCTTCGAGAGTTGTCTTCATTCTCAGCTTTCCCTCCTCATCGATTCTCCGGTATCCCGATCTTGCCTGATCCACCACTTGGAAAGTAACGGAAGCAGAGCGATCTGACACGCGGCAGCAATCAGTCCTGGTAGCAACGCTACTTGGAAATACTCCAGATGATTCGTTGTCACCACGTTCCCGAAGAAAACAGCGGCCACGAAAATAACCCTACCAGCCAGCAACGCGATTGCCACCGACAGGAATGGACTCAGATCGGTTCGTTCACGGAGGAAGCCAGTGAGGAAACCGTACGTGAGGAGTTCAAGCGTCATTGACGGGAGGATACTCGGTGAAGGAAAACCTGAGAGGGAGTAGCTCACGATGGGAGCGAGAAAACCCGTCATTGCACCACCACGCCACCCGTAGACAAGGCCAGCGATGATCACGGGCCAGTGCATCGGAAGGATGTATCGCACCGGCGCGCCCGACAGATGTGCAACGACTGGGAGGATGACAGCCGCGCCGATCAGTGAGGCTTGAAAACCATAGGCTCGAAGGCCGGACAATGGTAGCGTTGGCTTGCCCAGCGAAATTCGAGATTCAGTGTTGTTCGACATTTAGGCTATGCTCCTTTCTTGTTGTTGAATGACCGGGATCTTGCAGCGCTTCAAGTTCCTGGGCGAATTTCCTTCCTTCTTCCCACGGGAGCAACGGATACCACCAGTGCCAGCAGCGCATGGAAGAATACAAGGGTGTAACCAGTTGGAAAATCGAAGTTATACGACACGATAATTGAGAGCAGATTGATGACGACGCCAATGACCCATGCGTTGATGAGCTGAATCCCTTTCTGGATCTTGAGAGCGGCAAGAGCCGGCGCAACCAGTAGTGCAAAGACGACGAGCACGCCCGCCAAGCGTACCGAGCTTGTCACAGTTATGGCAAAGGTCACAAAGAAGATAAGATCTCTCACAACCCCTGTGCTTTTTCCATAAACCAGGAAAAGAAACAACCCCAGCGCAGAATAGATGACAGCGGTTTTCAAGATCTCCTCAAGCGGTGTGAAGAGGATATCCGATGCCATGAGCTTTTGAAACGTTTCCATCCCGTGATACGACTTTGAGAGAACGATGAACACCCCTGACAATCCAAAGGCATAGAGAAGACCAATAAAGGCCTCGTGACTGTTAGCCCGTTTGGATGCAAAGGCAATGAGCGAGCCCCCAAAGAGCGCAAAGACGAGGGACAGGGGATACAGATACTGTCCGTCAAAAAAGAGTATGGAAATGCCGGCGCCGAGCGCTGCCATCTGTCCGATGGCAAGGTCCGTAAAGATGATCCCCCTCTTGATGATCTCGATCCCAAAGAAGGAGTGAATTCCAAGAAGGACGACCGATAGGAGAAACGCGGAAAACAAGATATCCGTCATTGTGTTAGCCTCCGCACGATTTCGTCAAAGAGAGAGAAAATGTCATCCACCCCTCGTACCGCTCCCACGTCGTGAGGCAAGACGATGAGTTTCATGCCGAGTTTGTTGGCCAAGTAGCGCGAGGCGTCGTCCGGATTATACACATCCTGGAGAATGAATTGTGCCCGATGGCTTTCAAGGATACTCTCGAGGTGCTCAATGTGTTTTGACGTCGGCGGAATACCGGGAAGCGGCTCAACGGTTCCAACGATGGGAAGACCGAATCGTCGCAGGAAATAGTCATAGTTCTTATGGTACTCAACCACCGCGACCTGCTCCAATTGCTTCATTTTCTCTCTCCACTCTTTGGTTTTCTCGTTCCATCGCTGCACGAACTCGTCCAGGTTACTGCGGTAGTATAAGGCATCTGAAGGATCGATTTCGCACAGTTTCTCTGCAATCGCTTTTGCAAGAAGCGGAATGTTGTAGGGATCAAGATAGAAGTGGGGGTTCCCTTCGGGATGGATGTCTCCCTGCTCCCTTGAAACCGATGCCGGCACATCGATGAGCGTCACGTACCTCGACAGATCGAGAAAACCTCTCTCTCCCGGCTGGACGTACGGGTTATTTGCCTGCCGGAGGATCGGCGGCAACCAGCCGATCTCGAGCTGGGCTCCGCTGATGACCAGAAGATCTGCACGGCGCACGTGAGCAATGAACGATGGCCTGGGAATGATCACGTGGGGGTTATAGTCACCTCGGGCGAGGGCCCACACGCGAACGTTTCTCTGCCCGATTTTCTCCACAAGGTCGGCAATATAGGGATACGCTGCCGCAACGCGCAGAGGTGGCCCACTTACGGCATGCGAGACAGAAACAAGTGTCAGAAGCAGCAGTAGACATTTCATGGTTTTAGCCTTTCCTCAGAATGGATGGGCGCCATGCGCGCCGATGGCAAGGTTGACCTGGAGGATCAATTCGTGCATGGTTATCTTTATTGGCACTCCATCCGCAAAATCATATCGAGTCCTATCATAGTTGTATTGAAGCCTGATTCGAGAGAACTCAGTGGGATTGAATTCAATCATGCCGGATATGCGAGGCAAATTCTCTGCCCCGCCAAGGCCGAGTTCCTTCATCACACCTTCGTCAGTTCGCAACAGGTCACACCGGAGTCCCATCCTCCACCTCAGGTTCGCCTTCAGCACGGCCTGGGCGTAGAATCCTGACAGATGCTCCGTGCTCGCAGGTCGCGTCACAGGCTGTCCAACCTCGCGGAGATAGAGCGTTCCATCCGTATTCCGCCAAAGGTATTCCGCCTGCACGGAAACGTACCGAATCGCATCGAGTGGATACTTCACCGTCACGTCGCACGCGTAAATCTCGGTTTCGCCCGAGAATGCCCGGCCGTTCTGATCGCCCAATGAAAATCCATCATCCCGCCGGGTTGTCCCACGACCACCGGACACACCCGCCAGCACCGATGCGTCACCCACATCGACCGACGATTTAAGGTAAGCGACGAGGAGGCTGGGGCCATCGATACTGCTGACAGAGACGGTTCCTTGGGAGTCTTGAAGACCTTGTCGTCCGAAGCTCCCCTCGTTGTCACCCTGAAGAACTTCCATTCCGAGCAGCGCGTACATGTCAAGAGGCGCTACCCAGGTGAGCCTCGCGCCGATTTCGGACAACCCATCTTCGCCGAACATCGCTCCGTAGACAAGAGGCCGATTGGCGAAATCCCAGTAGTGACAGTGCTGGTCATTGATCCTCCCGAAGCTGGACAGGAACTTGCCGGCCTTCAGCTGGAAACCAAGAGGGAATTTTTTTGTCATCCAGTACGCTTCCTCGAGATGAAACGCGTGCTCGGAGAGGTGGCAGACAGCAAAGAGCTCGAAGTATGGGTCCACCACCGAGTAGAACGTGATTTCTCCATAGTTCAGGTTGAATCCTTTCTGCGCGTGCAGAGGCTCCATCCAGCGGGCTACCCCCGGGATGGACAGGTTGTCAAACTGCTCGTTCGAAAGGTTACGGTGAACGAAAGAACAGTCGAGAATAAGTGAGATGTCGGGAACGAACTTCGCCTGGCTGAAGGGCGAGCCGGATTTCGCCTGTGTATCCTCTTGGCTGTACGTCCGCGCCGGCAATAACGCGAGGAAGATAGCTATGCAGCAGAGTTTTCTCATGAGAGCTCCTTGGGCATCAAGATTTCGCTGACATGCGCCGAGCGGAATCGAAACCCTGACGACCTTCAAGAATACGAACCGTTTGCACTCTTTTCTCCGCTAGATACAAACAGCGGCACCGCGCGTGAACCGCACAACGCGATGATGATGCGAAGAGCGACTGGCAATGTGACTTGTTGCTTTAGCTCGTTGGATTTGAAGGAGGAGCGTGAGGGTAGACTGAGTAGAGGGGAAAACAATAGGAAACTGGATTAGGCTGCGGAGCGGCTATGCAGGTCGGAATGAACGGCGGGATGATGAAGCCGGAGGCGTCATCTGCTGTCGATGTGTAGCTAGTCTGCTGGAATCTGCAGATGGGGCAGTCGTCCCGAATTGTGCCATTGTCGTGATGATGGAATGAGGAAATGGATAGACAGAAAAGGAAGAGTGCGACGGCACTTAACGTCGCAGCGGCTTTTCTGATCTCCCTATGTGTTCTCCGGGTCCACATTTCCTTCTGTGAAAGATAGCGTTTTCCCCGTTCTTTGTCAATCGCAGCCTCGAAGAAACAAGCCGGTCTGGTGGACAGGACGGATTAATTGCTCCCCGGGAAAATGCATTGCTCATTGGCCTGAAAGCGCCATCTTGGGCCATAAGACCGCACGTTGATCTTGTTACGTCCAACGATGAGCAAAAGCGACGCTGGTACCATCGTTGTCCTTTTTCCTCTTCACTCATGTTCTCTTTAACCATCCCTCCAGGTCCTTCATGCTTTCTTCGACTTCGTGGCGGGGGAGATTCCCTTTTTGCAGTTCTTCGTCGGTTTTCGTTCGGAGGTGCTGGTAGAACCTCATTCCCTCCCGGACAAACTCCGGCTCCTCCTGAATGACTTCAAACAGGATATTTTCGGCCAGATCAAACTTCCCGACGTCTTCATAGTATTGAAACAGCTTGCGCTGAAGCGCCAACGGAAGTTCATACTTCAGGACTTCCTGGATCGTGCACTCAACCTTGTCAAAATACTCTTTGGATAGGGTTCCGGTTTCCTGCAGCAGTAACTCAAGGAACAGGCTCAGTGACGTCACGTAACAGTGATGACTCATAGCCTCGCGCCCTTGAAGGGCGTTGACCTCTGCCGTTATGCGCAGGAGCTCGGCAGCAGCAACGCATTTCTCCGCATCAAAGCGGTCACCAAGGCTCATTAGACGGATGATCTCCCTGTCCGAAAGCGATGTCAGTAATCGTACGTCCATCCCGAGCAATTGCCTGGAGGAGATCTGGATTTCCTCCAGGGCCTCATCGTAACGCTTCACTTCGCTAAGCTTAAGCACCCTGGCAATGACCTGCGCCAGCTGATGGATCATACGCAGGAAGAAGTCTCTAGTGATCAACGGAAAAGCCCTCCGATCCGAAACGCAGAGCAAAGTACCTATCGAAGGAGGCAAAAACAAGCACCAGCTGCCAGGCGTGATATCCTCATTTCTGAATCCGAAACAAATCCGAATTTTCAAATGTCAAAACTTCTGACGATCTTAACCCAAGAATTGGAGTTTGGAGTTTACAGTTTTTAGTTCTGGGTTCCGAGTCTTGAGCATGCGTATTCTGGCATTCACCGATATTCACGGTGCATACCTCACCGTTGAGGACATTCTCTCCAAGGAAACCTCCTTCGATGCCATCATCATCGGCGGCGACATCACCACCCACGGCACGCCACGGGAGGCGGAGGAGGCTCTACGCCGCTTCAGCAGATTCAACAAGCCTCTCCTCGTTGTTGCCGGGAACATGGACCCTCCCGCTCTTGACTCAACACTTGGCAATCTCGGTATGGGAATCAACGCAAGAGGTATTGTGATGGGCAACGTCGGGTATTTCGGCGTCTCAGGCTCACCTTTTACACCAATGCATACCCCTTATGAGATCTCGGAGGAGGAAATCAAAAAGAGAGCAGAAGCGGGCTGGCCTGAGGTTCAAGCAGCGCGATGGAAGATCTTTGTGCCGCATGCTCCTCCCCACAAGACAAAGCTTGACAAGGTTTTTCTTGGCAAACACGTGGGCAGCACGGCGGTAAGGGAATTCATCGAGCAACACCAGCCTGATGTTGTCATCTGCGGGCACATCCATGAAGCTCGAGGAGTCGATACGCTGGGCAAGACAACAATGGTCAACTGCGGAGCAGCGGGAAAGGGATACTACGCAATCATCGAGATCGGCAATACAGCGGCCGTTCAACTGGCCGGATGACGATGAGCCGAAGACTGAAACTTGTTCTGTTCGATCTTGGGAACGTACTGGTGTATATCCACCCGGAAGCGTTTCTGCAAACGCTTGGCATTGATACGCCGGAAAATCGGCAATACTACCACCCGTCTGTGGTCGAGATCGTCAAACGCTATGAGCGGGGCGATGATGGGACGGAGCAATATTTGGATCAGCTCGAGGTATTGCTCAATGGACGCGGCGCCCCACACAATCCCGCGGGGAAGAAATTCAGTCGAGACGAATTGATACGCGCGATGCTCACCGTGATCGGTCAGCCCGTTGCCGGAATGGAGGATCTTGTTCGCCGCGTGGGTCAATCAGCGCAGGTCGGCTTGCTCAGCAACACGAATCCGTTGCACTACGAACTTTGTCAGAGCTATCTCCCCGTCCTCCGTCTTATCCCTCTTCACTTACTTTCATTTCAACTCCGTTCCCTGAAGCCGGAGCCGGCAATCTTCGAGAAGGTGCTGCAGCGAGTTCGTATCACGGCCGCCGATATTCTCTACATCGACGACCTAGAGGAAAACCTGAGAGCTGCTGAAGAAGCAGGTTTCACTTCTCATCTCTTTCGCGACAGATCGCAGCTTCAAGCAGTTCTCCGAGACCTGACCTTAATCTAGATCCAAGGATCGCGACGCCTCGCTCCCTCCGACTCTCTTGACCTGGAGTTTTCGCTCTTTACAGCTTCTGCTGCAAAGCAACAAAGTTGGCGCCGGCGAACCTGCCGCCCCCAGGCGATAGGTTGAGCGTTGTTCATGCCGTTGACGCGCATACTCTTCTCGCAGCTGCATGGTTAGCGACCGAGCTTAAGGGCACCGACCGAGGATCGTCCGGGTATCTTCACCGCTTATGATCGGCTCAATGACTGGAATGTGAGACGAAGGTTTCATCCTCTCACACACGATGTCGTCCCGTCTGATCATCCCATTCATCCCACCCCACCGAATAGCAGCCGATGCCGCCAAGGCAGACAGGTTTCATCTAAACACCACAAAGTGGGGATTCTCCCCCTATCAAGGAAACCCAACGTTTTCAACACTTTTCCAACCGATTCAAAAAACCCTTTGTTTTCTATGATTTTTGTACTTGACTTTGATAGCCAATTCCGTAAATTTCCATGCCGGGTGGGGAAAAGTGGGGAATATGGGGTAGTTTTTTTCCAATAAAATCAGGCACTTCTGAAGGCACCGTTTCATGTCTTCGTTCAAGGGGCGGTATTCCTATTCTGTGGACAACAAAGGGCGCATCGCTCTCCCCGCAAAGCTCCGCAGAAGCGTCTCCCCCGGAGCAAATGAGACCTTCATCATCACGCGTGGGTTCGAGCAATGTCTCTTTGTGTACCCCCAGGATGAGTGGGCAAAAGTCGAAGACTCGATCCGCGGCCTCTCCCCATCCAATCCCCAACACCGATTCTTCGTTCGAACACTTTTGCAGTGGGCTGTTGACTGTCAGCTGGACAGTCAGGCTCGGATTACCCTACCGCAGGATCTCTTGAAATTTGCCGGGATCGAAAACGAAGTTCTGATCCTTGGGGTTCTCGAGCGCGTCGAAGTCTGGAACCCGAAAATCTATGAAGTTTACATGAACAACCAGCCGGCGACGTACGAGACCGTTGCCGAGGTTGTTCTGAAGCCAACCTCTTAAGTTGGCACAAGCGGCTGTGCGTCTGGCATCGTATCATACGCCGGTCCTTCGCAGCGAAGTCCTCTCGCTGCTCATCACGTCGACCGGCGGTGTGTACGTCGATGCCACGCTCGGGGGAGGCGGCCATGCTGAAGCAATTCTCCAACGGCTTGATCCCACCGGGAAACTGATCGGCATTGACGCCGACGCTGACGCCATCCACGTTGCAGCAGAAAAATTGTCACATTGTGGCGAACGGCTCGTTCTCGTCCACGACAATTTTCGTAACATTTCGTCCGCGCTATCGCAGAGGGGATTCAACCAAGCCAACGGCATTCTGTTCGATCTGGGCGTCTCATCGTACCAGCTCGATGAGCCATCGAAGGGATTCAGCTTTCGCGGCGATGACCGGCTCGATATGAGGATGGATCGCTCGCAAACCCTTGACGCTCACGAGGTCGTGAACCGGTACAACGAGAGAGAGCTGGCGGATATTTTCTGGAAGTACGGCGAAGAGAAAGCATCCCGCGCGATGGCGCGTGCAGTTGTTCACCACAGGGTACGATCGGTCATCGAGACAACCGGAGACCTGTCCGGCATCGTGCGAAGTGTCGTTGGCGATCGCTTCCTGGTGAAATCGCTTGCCAGGATCTTTCAGGCAATTCGGATCGAGGTCAACAACGAGCTTGACAATCTCCGGCAAGCGATCGGACAGGCAATCACGATCCTAGCCAGCGGAGGGCGGCTGGTTGTGATATCCTATCATTCCCTGGAGGATCGGATTGTCAAAGAGATGTTGAAGGACGCGGCAGCGACCTCGCGAGCTTCCGGCACCAAGCTGGTTCCTGATACTCGCGTTGAGCCGCGGCTGAAGATCTTGACAAAGAAACCCCTTCAGGCTTCGAAGGAGGAAGTTCAAAATAATGTGCGCGCCCGAAGTGCAAAGCTGCGGGCGGCTCAAAAACTGTGATGCATTTCCGTCGCGTATCGTCCGACAGTCGGCCAAGGTTTCTCGCTAACCACTTGTATGGCAAAGACTTACAAAAATGGGGCTGAAATTCTCGCGGAGCGGGCACAGGAACCCAATCCGACGGCCCGTGCTGATGCCGAGGCCAGGGTCCGGACGCGGATCTCGCAAGACCCGGCTCCACCGCGCCGGATGATCTACAGCGGTACGATGCCGGTCCCGGCGCAGGCGGATGCCTCAACAGGCGCCTCTCTTCCGCCAAGGAACCGCAAGATTACCAGGCGTAGGGTTTCACCGTTTAACATCATTCTCCTGTTGATGGGCCTTGCAGCGGCGATCGTCTTGTATATCGGCAACATCATCGCTGTTGACCAATTGGTGGGTGATATCCATAAGCAAGAGATCAAGCTGCAGGTGATTTTGAACGAGCAAGAGATGTTGCGGGCAAGGATAAACCAGATGTCAAGTCTGGAGCGGATTCGAAAAAGAGCAGAAGAGGAACTTGGCCTTCAAAACCCGAGCGCTGCCCCAAACTGGCTGCACATAGATCCCGAGAAAGCGCGAGAGATCGAGAAAGCACTGCCAAAGCGATAATGTCAGAAAACAACAGCATACCGCCTCAACCATCAGCCGCAGCACCGGATGCTGACGCCGTCAAGCAATCAAAGGGACGCCTGATTGTCCTCAAGCTGGGGTTCGCGCTTTTCTTTGTCGTGATCGTGGGGCGCCTTGTCCAGGTTCAGATCCTCGATTCGGCGAAATATCAAACGATCGCACGCAAGCAGTACGAGCAGTCGCTTGTCCTCCCGGCTGCTCGCGGCAGCATCTACGACCGCAACGGCAACGTTCTCGTCTCGAATTCAATGCTTCTCTCGTTTGCGGCGGATCCCAAGATTATCAGCGAGAATGCAGATGAGGTGGCCGAGAAGTTTTCGAGCGTCTTTGGGAAGCCGCGCTCGTACTATCTCACAAAGTTGCGCACCACGAGCGCCTCCGGCTCACCGAAGCGGTTTGTTTGGCTAGAGCGGCGCGTTCGTCCCGAGATCGCGAAACAGCTCGAGTCCTTCAAGCTCTACGGCATTGTGCTGATGAACGAACCGAAACGATTGTACCACTACGATGACGTTGCCGGCACATTGGTCGGGTTCACCGACACTGACAACAAGGGTATCTCAGGGCTTGAGCTTCAGTTCGATGAGTATTTGATAGGCAAGAACGGGTCGGTAGTCATGCAGCGCGATGGTTTGGGACGCTCGCGCCCATCCGTCGATTATCCTCGCGTCGAGCCGCACGACGGATACAATCTTTCGCTGACCATTGACCTCGCGTACCAGTCGATCGTCGAGGAGGAACTGAAGAAGGGCGTTGCGGCCAACAAAGCGGATGCGGGTCTTGCCGTGCTGCTGAATCCGAAGACGGGGGAGGTACTTGCTCTCGCGAACGTCCCGGGGCTCAACCCGAACGAGCTGAGTTCCTATGATGTCGGTGCAGCGCGCAACCGCGTCGTCACCGACGTCTTTGAACCGGGATCAGTCTTCAAAGTCGTTACCGCCTCCGCGGCGTATGAACACCACATCGTGAGTCCCGAGAAGCGCTTCTACGCCGAACACGGCACCTATCGCGTTGCGCTCCCTGGCGGCAAGATCCGTCCGATAAAGGACTCTCACGAGTATGACTGGATTTCGTTCCAAGAGGCAATTGAGTTTTCCAGCAATATCGTCATGGCGAAGGTTGGTCCGAGCATTGGACCAGAGCGTTTCTACCGACAAGCCCGCAATTTCGGATTCGGGATTCCAACGGGCATTGAGCTTCCGGGCGAAGTCCGCGGCAGGCTCAAGAAACCCTCTGAGTGGTCAGGGACCACCCTTCAGACGCTCGCCTTCGGCTACGAAGTTGCTGTGACTCCTCTGCAGATCGCATGCGCGTACGCAGCTGTCGCGAACAAGGGTGTGTTGATGAAGCCCTTCATCGTCTCCCGAGTGCAAAGCAACGATGGCGAGGTGATCCTCGAACAACGACCGCAGATGATTCGAAAAGTCATCTCAACGGAAACTGTGGGCCTTCTGACGCAGGCGTTTGAAGGCGTTATCGAACGGGGGACAGCAATAGACGTACGCATCCAGGGCGTGCGTGTTGCCGGAAAAACGGGGACGTCCCGGCAGGTCATCAACGGCAAATATGGCGACGGGAACTACACCGCGTCATTTGTCGGCTTCTTCCCCGCCGACGATCCTCAAGTGGTCGGTCTGGTGATGCTTGACAAGCCGCGGGCGCGCGGCTACTACGGCGGTGTCACGAGCGGACCCGTCTTCCGTGCGATCGCCGAACGGATCATCAACACCACAGGGCGCTTCACGAAGACGCCACAACCTGGAGAGCACGCTCAGCCGAAAAACGGCATCAGTGTTCCAGACGTACGAACGCTTCAGGTCAATATCGCGAGCAAGATTTTGGAAGGTCAGGGCTTGAAAGGCCAGGTGATCGGCACGGGTGACATCGTGGTCCGTCAAGTTCCGGAGCCGGGCAAGCGGCTTGAGGACGGAGATGCGGTGCAGCTACTCTTGAACGGCACGGAAGCGGATGAGAAGAGCGGAACGGTCGCCGTGCCCAATTTACACGGTATGAGTCTCCGGCGCGCGATCAACAGGCTGGTCGCTGGTGATTTTGACGTGAATGTGCGCGGCTCGGGGGTCGTCGTGGAGCAAGTCCCCGCAGCGGGACGGAAAGTACAGGCCGGCACAACTGTCCATTTGGTGTGTGAGCCGCGCACGCTGGTTTCTGCCGTCCTGTATTGAACACTGTATGCGATTAGGACAGCTTCTCGAAGGCGTTCAGGTATCGAAGTTATTTCAGACCATGTATGGTCGCTTTGCCGTGACCCACGACGTTGAGATCCACCGCATTCAGTACGATTCACGCAAAGTCGAACAGAGTGATTGCTTTGTGGCTATTCGTGGAGCGGGAGCGGATGGGCATCGGTTCATTCAGGCCGCGATCGACAAGGGCGTGGCAGTGGTCGTGATGGATAATGACGCTGCGCTGCCGGATTCGCTCTTCTTGCACACAGGCACCATCAAAGCCGTTGTGCCCGACAGCCGCAAAGCGCTCGCTCTGATGTCGGCAAACTACTATGGCCATCCCTCAAAAAGCCTGACGATGGTCGGTGTGACGGGAACGAACGGTAAAACGACAACAACGCACATCATCAAGTCGATCCTTGAAACCGCAGGTCAACAGGTGGGATTGGTTGGAACGATTGAGTATAAGATTGGTGACCAGGTGATTCCCGCGTCTCATACGACCCCTGAGTCACTGGAGCTCAATGGGCTCCTCTCGCGCATGATGCAGTCGGGCTGCACCTCAGTATCTATGGAGGTCTCCTCGCACGCCCTCCACCAGTCACGTGTATATGGCCTTGAATATGATGTTGCTGTGTTCACCAATCTCACCCAGGATCACCTTGACTACCACGGCTCGATGGACGAGTACTTCCAGGCAAAGAAACTCTTGTTCGACGGATTGAAAGGCGATGCCTGGGCAGTCACGAACGCAGAGGACGAGTGGGGCTTGAAGATCGTCGATTCCAGCGCGGCCCGCAGGATAACCTACAGCGTAGATACTTCAGCGGACGTCCACGCAGGGGACATTCGCCTCTCGATCGATGGAACCTCGCTCACAGTCCAGTATGGCGGCGGAGCAACGACTATTTCTTCATCACTTGTCGGGCGGTTCAATGTGTACAACGTCCTCGCCGCATTCTCAGCAGGGATCGCTTTAGGGCTGCCGACATCCGTCATTGCGAAAGGAATCACGAATGTGAAAAGTGTCCGCGGTCGATTCGAGCGTGTCCCCTCCCCACGGGGCTGGACAGCAGTCATCGACTACGCCCACACGCCTGACGCACTGGAAAAATGTTTGCGGACGATACACGATGTTCTCCCCAAGGCAAATCGCGGCAGAATCATCACCGTCTTCGGCGCAGGCGGTGACCGAGATCGGACGAAGCGGCCGTTGATGGGGAAAGTCGTTGGAAGCCTGAGCGATCTGGCAATTGTCACTTCCGATAACCCGCGGACTGAAGACCCTCAACGCATTGTCGATGAGATTGTCGAAGGTATTCCAAAGAACTCGTCAACGATTCAAGTCGTTGACCGGCGTTCCGCGATTAACAGAGCCCTGCGGGAGGCAAAACCGGGTGACGTTGTACTCATCGCCGGCAAGGGGCACGAGGATTACCAGGTGATTGGCAAAGAGAAGATCCCGTTCAGCGATCGGGAAGTCGTTGAGGAGTTCATCCGCTCGTGAAGCTGACGCACAACGATATACTGAGCATACCGCACGCGCACGCTCTCGGGTTTGAGAAACCTAAGAATTTCACGTGTACCGGCGTTTCCACCGACTCCCGTACCGTTCAGCAGGGCGATCTCTTTATCGCCATCCGCGGCGCAACGTTTGACGGTCACAATTTCATCACGAAAGCCGTCGAGTCCGGCGCACGCGCGATCATCGCCGATACAAAATGGGCAGATGGGAATGTCATCCTGCTCTCGAGTTTGACAGTACCCCGCTTGATCGTTGATGACACAATCCACGCTCTCGGTCAGTTGGCCTATCTCTATCGACGCCGGTTCAAGCTTCCGGTAGTCGTGGTCGGCGGCAGCAACGGAAAGACAATAACAAAGGACATGATCGCCGCGGTGTTGCGGTCGAAGTACAATCTTCTCAGCACGGAGGGCAACCTCAACAACCACATTGGCGTTCCTCAAACACTCTTCCGGTTGGAGAAGAAACACCAGGTTGCTGTGATCGAAATTGGCACGAACCATTTCGGTGAGATCGCCCACCTCTGTTCCGTCATCGAGCCCACGCATGCTCTCATCACGAACATCGGGCGCGAGCATCTGGAATTCTTTGGATCGCTGGATGGAGTCGCGAAAGCAGAGGGTGAGGCATTCGCCTGGCTGCGCAAAAATCGCCCGTCGACTGCCGTTGGTTTTGTGAACAACGATGACAAACGAGTTGCCAAACAAGCAAAGGGAATCAAGAAAACTGTTGCGTTCGGATTCGGCAAGCAACCAGTCGCGGTCACGGGGAGGGTTCTTTCCCTTAATGAATATGCATGCCCCCGACTCGAGGTAAGACCGAAGGGAAAGAAACCTTTCGTCATTGAGCTCTCTGTCCCTGGACGGCACAACGCGCAGAATGCTTTGGCTGCGGTTGCGGTAGGATTGTTCTTCAAGGTCCCGGTGACAAAGATACAGAACGTGTTGTCCTCCTTCGCGGGAGCCAGCAAACGCATGCAGCTTCTCAGGCTGGATGGCGTCACCGTTCTGAACGATACGTACAATGCGAATCCGGATTCCGTCAGGGCTGCATTGGCGACTTTGCTTTCGGCAACTGCCACCGGCAAGAAAATTGCCGTGCTGGCGGATATGCTTGAGCTCGGCAGCGACGCGGCGGAAGAGCATCGCCGAATCGGACAGGCCGCTGAGAAATATGGCATCGAGTATTTGCTGACGTTCGGAACGCTGGCCAAGCACATCCACGATGCCGCGACAACGAAGTTCAAGGCTCATTACGATCAGAAGAACGTTTTGTCGGAATATCTCGCAGAGCTTCTCACGGACGGGGATATTGTTTTGATCAAAGGTTCGCGCGGCATGAAAATGGAGGATGTTGTGGCATTCCTGACCGAGCGGTTCAAGCAAGGCGAAAACGCAGCGGGTCAAGCAGCCTAGCATCGAGACAGTGCATGCTCTATTATCTCTTTACATATCTCCATGACCAACAGATCGATGTTCCGGGATCGGCGATGTTCCGCGCGATTACCTTCCGGGCAGGCGCTGCGGCCGTCACGGCCCTGATCATTGCATTCTGGTTAGGACCGAAAATCATCCGCCGACTTCGTGAACACCAAATCGGTGAGGCCGCCAAAGTCGAGGCACCAAAGACCCATTTGAGCAAAGCTGGAACGCCCACGATGGGCGGGCTCATTGTGCTTGCTGCGCTGGTCATCCCCGCTCTCCTGTGGGCGGACCTTAAGAACATGTATGTCATTCTCATTCTGTTCGTGACCGTTGCTCTCGGCGCTGTCGGTTTTATGGATGACTACCTGAAAGTCGTAAAGAGAAAACCGAAGGGGCTGATCGGCCGATACAAGATCGTCGGCCAGGTTGTTGTCGGCCTTGTTGTTGGGTGCGTGATCTTTTTCGTTCCGGAATGGTTCGACCCGACCCTCGTGCCTCTGAGCTCGAAAACGACGGTGCCGTTCTTCAAGAACCTTGAATTCGATCTTGGGCTATTCTACATCCCGACTGTCATCTTTATCATTACCGCAACTTCAAACGCTGTCAACCTCACCGATGGTCTCGACGGGCTTGCGATTGGGACTGTAGGCATCGTCGGGCTGACGCTGGCAATTATCGCGTACATCTCCGGGCACGCCATCTGGAGCGAGTATCTGACGATTCCCCACTTACGGGGAAACGGCGAGCTGGCCATCTATTGCGCAGCGCTGGTCGGCGCGGCGCTTGGGTTTTTATGGTTCAATTCATACCCCGCCCAGGTCTTCATGGGCGACACGGGCTCATTGGCCCTTGGCGGAGTCATCGGCGCAATGTGTGTGCTCATCAAGAAAGAGTTGCTGCTGCCGATGCTGGGCGGCGTATTTCTGATGGAAACGTTGTCGGTGATCATCCAGCGGATGTACTTCAAGTACACGAAGAGGAAATACGGTGAAGGGCGTCGCGTCTTCAAGATGGCGCCGATCCATCACCATTTCGAATTGCTTGGGTGGCCCGAGCCGAAGATCGTCACGCGGTTCTACATCGTTGCCATTTTACTAATGATTCTGAGTCTCGCAACCTTCAAGGTGCGATGAGCAAATCAATCCGGATGATGAGATCCAGAACAGGTTTTCGCGTCAAATGGATGTTTCAGAGCTTCGAAACAGAAAAGTCAGTGTCATCGGCGCCGCGCGGAGCGGCGTTGCGGTTGCAAAGCTGTTGCAGGCTGAGGGCGCGCAGGTTTTCGTCAGCGACAAACAGCATCCTGAGAAACTGAAGGCTGAAGCCCAGTCGCTTTCACAAGCAGGCATTGCGTGTGAGCTCGGCGAACACACGAATCGAGTATATGATTGTTCTTTGATAGTGATCAGCCCGGGAGTTCCGAGCAACGCTCCTGTGCTGGTCGAAGCCCGAACACGCGGTATCAAGATCATCAGCGAGGTAGAGGTAGCAAGTTGGTTCTGTCGTTCACCGATTGTGGCCGTCACCGGCACGAACGGGAAAACAACGACAACCACATTGATCGGGAGGATCCTCAGCGATGCAAAGAAAAAACACGCAGTTGCGGGCAACATTGGGACGGCATTCTCATCCGTCGTTCTGGACCTGGCTGCTGCAGATATTGCAGTTTTGGAGATAAGCAGCTTCCAGCTTGACTACTGCGAGACGTTTCGACCGCGGATCGCTGCGATTCTGAACATCACGCAGAACCACATGGATCGCTACGGGAATTCGATGGAACAGTACGCGGCAGCAAAGGCGCGCATCTTCATGAATCAAACCGCGGACGATGTCCTGATCTATGACGCCGATGACGAGTGGACTTCTCGAGTAGTTCGGCAGGCACGTTGCACCTTGATGCCCTTCAGCATCAAGCGCATGCTGGATGAGGGCGCTTTCGTTGAATACGGTAAGTTGGTAACTGTCATAACGGGAAAACGAGATGAGATCATCGACGTGGATCAGATCAGCATCAAGGGTCCTCACAACCTCTATAATGCTATGGCATCAACGCTGTCAGGGCGCCTGATGGGAGTCGGCACCGCTTCAATTCGCGCGACATTGAAGAACTTCAAAGGTGTGGAGCACCGGCAGGAGTTTGTGCGCGAAGTGAATGGCGTGCGCTACTACAACGATTCGAAGGCAACGAGCGTGGATGCCGTGTGGTACGCTCTTCAGGCATTCGATCAGCCAATTGTGCTGATGCTTGGCGGGCGCGACAAAGGAAACGATTACTCAAAGATTTTTGATCTGGTTCGATTGAGGGTCCGCGCAATTGTCGCGATGGGTGAATCGGCCGATAAAGTAGAGAAAGCGTTCTCGGGTTTCATCAGCGTCAAACGGGCAACCTCGATTGACGAGGCTGTACTGACGGCGCAAAGTTTGGCTCAGCCAGGAGATGTTGTCCTTCTCTCCCCAGCCTGCGCGTCGTTTGATTGGTTTGAGAACTTCGAGCAGCGTGGAAAGGTGTTTAAGGAGCTTGTGAAGAATCTATGATGCTAGGAAGACGTCCGACTTCTACCATGAGCTTATCGATGTGAGAAGTCGGACATCTCAAGAGATGACCAGAGCGCAACGCAACCATATTGACCTTGCAACGCTCATCGCCGTCCTACTGCTGATGGTGTTGAGCCTCGGCGTGGTGTACAGCGCATCAGCAACGTGGGCCATGGAGAAGTTCGGCGAAAGCAATCGCCTGCTCAATCTTCACGCGTTGAAAGTCTTGCTGGGTCTGGTCGCGTTGTTCGTCGGCATGACGATTGACTACAAGAAATACAAGAAGCTTACGAAGGCGGCCGTCATTCTCTCCATCGTGTTTCTGAGCACCACGCTTGTGCTGGGTGGTGAGGTCAAGGGGGCAGCGCGCTGGCTTCGCTTTGGCGGGTTGAGTCTTCAACCCTCTGAGTTTGCAAAATTCGCGCTTCTCTTCCATCTCTGCACATTGATTTCCACAAAAGGGGAAGCGATCAAGGAGTTCAAGAAAGGCTTCCTTCCGATGATGATCTGGATAGGAAGCGTTGCGGGCCTTGTGTTGCTGCAGCCAAACTTCAGCACGGGGGCAATGATTCTCCTGGTCAGCCTGGTGATGCTGTTCATCAGCCGCGCGCGGTTCACCCATCTCTTTGCAACGATTGGTGCCGCACTTCCGCTGCTGGTCGGTGTCGCTCTCACACACCCCCATGTGATGCAGCGAATCAATTCGTTCATCAGCGGAACGTCGAGCAGTGGAAAGTTAAACTATCAGTTACTGCAGGGAATCATTGGTTTTGGCAACGGTAATCTGTTGGGCGTTGGTCCGGGACTCAGTAAGCAGCGCGATTTCTTCCTGCCCGAGTCGTACGGCGACTTTGTGTTCTCGATCGTCGGAGAGGAATATGGCTTTCTCGGCACGATGTTCTTCCTGGCATTGTTTCTCTTCGTCATGCTGCGCGGGTTCAAGATCGCAAAGTTTGCGCGCGATGAGTTTGGTCGATTACTCGCAATCGGCATCACCAGTGCTATCACTCTGTATGCTCTCGTGAATGCCGGCGTGACGCTCGGCATTCTTCCAACAACCGGGCTGCCGATGCCTTTCGTCAGCTACGGGGGATCATCGCTGTTGTTTACATCGTTTGCTGTCGGCGTGTTACTGAATATCTCCGCGCAAACAGATCTGCATCCGCGCGCGGTCAAGACGTCTGAACCAGCGGTTACGGGACAGGAAGTGGAAGACAAAACCGTGAAAGTGTATTAAGGGGCGATGTGGCGAAGCAACACCCCAAGATTCTCGTCGCCGGAGGCGGAACAGGAGGGCACCTTTTCCCTGCCCTCACCATCGCAGACGAGATCAAGAAGCTTCGTCCAGAAGCGGAATTTTTGTTCGTTGGAACGAAAGGAAAGATCGAGGCGCGCGTTGTTCCGCAGCGCGGCTATCCGTTTCGGACAATCTGGATCAGCGGGTTTCATCGGAGACTGACAATCGACAATCTGCTGTTCCCGCTCAAAGTTATCGTTTCACTGGTACAGTCGCTCCTTGTCATACAACGGTTCAAACCAGATGTTGTCATCGGAACCGGCGGGTACGTCTGTGGACCGATTCTCCTCGTAGCATCGTGGCTACGGATACCGACCGTCGTCCATGAATCGAACAGCTACCCCGGTGCCACGACACGATTGCTGGCGCAACGCACGACGAGGCTTTTCATCGCTTTCGAGGCAACAAAACGTTGGCTTCGTCGATTGGACAATGTAGAGTTGGTCGGAACGCCAACTCGGGACTCCCTGGGGTCAATTTCGAGAGATGAGGGAAGAAAGTTTTTCGCGCTTGCACCTGAGAAAAAGACCGTTCTGGTGTTTGGCGGCAGCCTCGGCGCAGCATCAATCAACAGCGCTGTGATGGAGTCGCTCGACGATTTGCTCGCTGCCGGAATTCAGATCATCTGGCAGACCGGCCAGACTGAGTATCAGAAAGTGAGTCAAGCCGTCGGCAGTAAGTCGGTCGGTTGGATTGGGCCGTTCATTGATCAGATGGAATATGCATTTGCAGCGGCAGATGTGGTGGTGTGCAGAGCCGGTGCGACTACGCTTGCAGAGCTCACGCGCATCGGCAAGCCGGCAATCCTGGTACCGTATCCGCACGCTGCGGCGGATCATCAAACGCATAATGCTCGATCGCTGACGGATGCCGGCGCTGCGTTGATGATACCTGACAAGGACGTATCGGAGAAATTGCAATCGGTCGTACTCGACCTCATTTATGACGAATCGCGACTCGACCAAATGAGCAAGGCAAGCTTGAAACTCGGCAGGCCCGGGGCGGGGCGGGACATCGCGGAGAAGATCCTGGCACTCGTTCGCTAGGTGACCAATTCAATGGAGAAAGCATTCAAATACAAGCTTGATTTTTACTACCAGCAGGCGTTGTTGTACCTGCTCGTGTTTTTCCTCTACGCGGGGATCAAAGGGAGCTTCTTTGAGGATCAATTCAGTATCGTCTTCAAAGACCCGATCGTTTACATCATGATCCTTTTCGTCGCGATGGCGCTCGTGACACTCGTGTTGAACCTCCTCCGGAATAGACGACTCATCATCACCGAAGATCGGATAATCTTTCAGACTCACCGCCGGTTGCGGGAGATACACGTCTCGGAAATCGAATGGATGCATATTGGACGTGAAATGCTTGTACAGACAGCCGGGCGTTTCCAGTTGATCATCTTCAAGCTTAAGGGGAGGAAACGATTGTTTCGAATTCGGGTGGGCCGCTACGAGCGCGACCGCGAGCTCATCACGGAAATGGAGCGCATTGCTCAGCACGTTCCAAAAGGCAAGCGTCGAAAGTTTGGAATGAGAAGAAGGAAGGCAGTTTGAAGCAGAACCCAGGAGACAGAAGCCAGAAGACAGAATGCAGCGGAAACCAGCTAAGGCGTTTGAGGATCTCATGGTGTGGAGGAAGGCTAGGGAATCTGAATTCCTTGCTTGAGGAAGTCAGCAAACTCCTTCACAGCTATGTGTCAGCCATTCTGAATTCCGGCTCCTGACTTCTGGATTCTGAATTCTATCACAGGTTCATCGCGGCTTTGCATGTTTTCTTCCATCAAAAAAATACACTTCGTCGGCATTGGAGGAATCGGCATGAGCGGCATCGCTGAGATCCTGCTCGACCAGGGCTTCAAGGTGAGCGGCTCCGACAGGGGGCTCTCTGAAGTCACGGATCGACTGCAGAAACTCGGTGCCACTGTCTATGAAGGCCACCGCGCCGAACACATCGCCGATGATGTGGACGCTCTTGTGTACTCCTCTGCGGTTTCATCCGATAATCCGGAAATACTCGCTGCCCAGCGACGGAAAATACCGGTGATCCGGCGCGCAGAAATGCTCGCCGAGGTGATGCGGTTGAAATACGGCATCGGGATCGCAGGCACGCACGGAAAGACGACCACAACCTCGATGATCAGCCTGGTGTTAATGGAAGGAGAACTCGACCCCACAGTGATCGTGGGTGGGAAGCTCAGCGGGTTGGGCGGCACGAACGCGCGACTCGGTCACGGTGAGTTCATCGTCGTCGAGGCGGATGAATTTGATCGCTCCTTCCTCTCCATAACCCCGACCATCGCCGTCCTCACGACGCTCGAAACGGATCATCTTGACTGTTATCGGGATCTGGAGGACATCAAAGGAGCCTTCGTTCAATTTGCTTCAAAGGTGCCGTTCTACGGGTTTGTTCTGCTTTGCCTTGACGAGCCTGCGCTGCTCGACATTATGCCACAGCTGAGCAAGAAGAAAATCATAACGTACGGCTTGAACCCACAAGCAGATGTGCAAGCAGTCGAGATCCGGCACAAGGAGAACACCTCGACATTTACGGTTGTTCGTGATGGTGCTGATCTCGGACACATCACCCTCCAGGTGCCAGGGAAGCATAATGTCCAGAACTCGCTCGCGGCGATCGCCGTGGGCCTCGAGCTTGGCGTTCCGTTTCAAAAGGTCAAAGACGGGATTGAGAAGTTTGCGGGGGTTTATCGTCGCTGGGAAAAGAAAGGCGAAAGCGCGGGGATCACGCTGTATGACGATTACGCGCACCACCCGACCGAATGTCGAGCTACCTTGGCCGGTGCAAAGGCCGGCTGGAGACGGCGCGTCGTGTGTGTCTTCCAGCCACATCTCTACACTCGCACGCGCGACTTTTACGAAGAGTTCGGCAAGTCATTCTTGCTCTCCGATGTCCTCATCGTGACGGATGTGTATCCCGCGCGCGAGGAACCGATTCAGGGCGTAACGGGTGAGTTGATTGTTGGCGCGGCAAAGCGGTTCGGTCACAAGGATGTTCACTACGTCCCCGAGAAGAAACAGATCCCCGGCTATCTCCAATCGATTGTGAAGACCGGTGACATTGTTATCACTATGGGGGCTGGAGATATCTGGAAGTATGGGGAAGAATTTTTGAAAATGATAAGAAGTTGATTGGCTAACTCGTCGACTGGTTAATTGGCAACCGCTCTCGCCAAGTAATCATTCACCAACTAACTAATCACCAAAATGGTTTCTTTAAGCGACGTCAAACGGTTTTTCCGCGGCTACATTGCGATCAATGAGCCGATGTCCAAGTACACATCGATGCGCGTCGGTGGACCGGCAGATTACTATTTGGAGCCAGCGGACAAGCTCGATCTCGTCGAAATTGTGAAGTATTTCCAGGGGAACAATTTCCCATACCTGATGCTCGGGAGAGGAAGCAATCTGCTGATCAGCGATGACGGGTTGCGGGGCGCAGCAATTAACCTTGAAGCTTGCCTCTCGAATGTGCGCATGGAAGCCGATCTCGTGATCGCCGAAGCCGGCGTGCACATGGCAAAATTTGTGGACTTTTGCATTCAGAATGGCCTCGCGGGTGTGGAGATGCTGGCGGGAATTCCCGGCAGCGTCGGTGGTGCCATTGTCATGAATGCCGGCTCACACGGCGGCGAAACCGCTGATCATCTTGTCGAGGTCGAAGTCCTCCGCGACGGCCAAGTTCAGGTCGTAAAGAAGGCGGAAGCACAGTTTGCCTATCGGCAGTCAAGTTTCGCACGTGATATTGTGCTGAGCGCGAGCTTCCGGCTTTCGAAAGGCAACAAGGAAGAACTCATGTCCCGCCGGCGCGAATTCATTTTGAAGCGCAATGTCACGCAACCGCTGAACTTGCCCAACTCGGGAAGCATGTTCAAAAACCCGCCGGGCACATACGCCGCCAAACTGATTGAGCAAGCAGGATTGAAGGGTAAGCGTGTCGGCAACGCACAGATTTCCGAAAAGCATGGCAACTTCATCGTCAATTTGGGGGGCGCGAGAGCTTCTGATGTGATGACGCTGGTCGATCTTGCCCGGCGTACAGTGCACCAAAACACCGGTATTCTTCTTGAGCTTGAAGTAAAATTTGTCGGTTTCTCCAATGACGTGAAACGCGAGGTTGCATGAGCACAAGCCGATCGCCCAAATTTGGCTTCATCACGCTCCTGGTCGTCGTTATCGGACTGATCGTCTCAGCCAATCTCTGGAAAACCAGTCTGAGGGTGCAACGCGTGACGGTCGAGGGAAATCGTATCGTCGAAACCGCAGAGATCATGCAGCTGGTGAGAATCCAGAAGAACACACAGCTTCAAGACATCGACCTCACAGCAGTTCAAAAGGACATTCTGAGCCATCACTTCATCAAAGACGCAGTAGTGGAGCGGGATCTGCCGGCAACACTAAAGATCACCATCACGGAGCGTCTGCCGCTGGCAATCGTCAACGGCGCAGAGATCCTGTATCTCGACGAGGACGGTGTTGTGCTTCCTCACTCGATCTCAAAGCAATTGTTCGATCTGCCCGTTCTATCGGGAATATCGCCGGAGATCGCGCTCGCACCCGGCGGGACGATCAACAATCCCGATGTTCACGAAGCGTTGCAGATCCTTGCAACTTCAAAGCTCGTGAGTAAAGAACTGTATCATCTCATTTCCGAGGTCCGGCTGCGCAGCGGCGGCGACATCGTGCTTTATGCGGCCGAGTGGGGTGTCCCGATCATTTTTGGTTGTGGCGACATCGCGAACAAGTTGGTGCGGCTCGAGGCATTCTGGAACGACATTGTTCGAGAGAAGGGCTCACAGCGTTTGCAGTACGTCGATTTGCGTTTCGACGATCAGGTTGTTGTTCGCTGGAATCAGAAAGAGGGGTAGAGCCTCAGCCTCCACTCCCGCTTTCTGCTCCAGCTTGAGAGCAAGAGGGTGTTGGTCAA
>Ga0315284_10001150_pt1 | contig 37428 bp, 27 predicted proteins | sample YL17G09_16_MG_FD_203696 | JGI IMG/M metagenome (GOLD analysis project Ga0315284, IMG submission 203696) | Sediment microbial communities from Yellowstone Lake, YNP, Wyoming, USA - YL17G09_16 | ecosystem: Environmental > Aquatic > Freshwater > Lake > Sediment | place: USA: Wyoming | collected...
TATATTTGCTTAATTAACACGCTATGGCTTCATACACAGACAAAATCCCTACCTTTAATCCTTACGTACAACAGCTTCCAGTGGATGCAATGTTGAAAGTAGGTATGTACAAACAACAAAAGTACGATGAAGGAGTTCAAAAAATACAAACTAGTATTGATAATGTCGCAGGACTTGACATATATAAAGATTCAGATAAAAAGTATTTACAATCTAAACTCAATGCGTTAGGTAACAATTTAACATGGGTAGCTGGTGGAGATTTCTCAGATTTCTCTTTAGTTAATTCTGTCAATGGAATGACTAAAGATATAACTAAAGATAAAAATGTTCAAACTGCTGTATCTTCTACAGCCACTGCAAAGAAAGAACTTGCTTTTATGGAGAAAGAACGTCAGAAAGGAATATTAAATCCTTCTAACGAGTATGTGTTTAAAAAACAATTAAGCAGTTGGTCAAATAATGATGAAGTGGGACAAAGCTTTAGTGGAAAATATGATCCATCTTTTGATGTATGGAAATTTGCAAAAGAAACATTTGATGCTATAGGAGATGATTCAATGACATTTGATCAAATCTTTCAAACAGGAGGAGATGGTAAACCATTACTAGATAAAAACAATAGACCTATTCTTGCTCATTATATGAAAACTATGGTGAAAGAAGGTAAGTTTCCTGAAAGAGTTAAAGAAACATTAAATCAAATTTTTTCTGATCCAAGAGTTGGTAAACAATTATCTATTGATGGTCAATATAATTTTTCAGGAATGGATGAAGTTGCACTAAAAGAAAAAGTTCAACTTAAAAAACAAAAAGATCTTTCACAGTATGAAGATTATTTAACTACATTGAACATGAAAAAGTCAATGGGAGAAGATGTTACTAAAGAAATTGACAATGTAAAAGATAAAATAACAAAAGTAAACTCATCATATGAAGAGTTACTATCATCTTCTAATCTTGATGGCATAAGAGGTTCTTTATATAAACAAGATGTATACGATAGATATACAACTATGTTTAGTAATTTAAAAGTTAAAGAAGAAGTTCATAAAAGTCCTGCATTTGAACAAGAATTTGATTTAAATAAAGAGGTTCAAAGAAGAGCTGAAAAAGCAAGAGATCAAGCTTTAGAAAATTTAAAATTTCAAAGAGATGAATATTGGAAATCAAAAAATTATAACTTAGATGTTTTTAAAGCACAGACAGCAGCTAACAAAACAGGACCTGGTAAAGATAATTTAACTGGACCTGGTGGACCTGGTGGAGGTGGTGGAACTAATAGACCAGAAGACACAGAAAGACAATTTATAGCAATGGCTGATGAAAAATATGCTAATGCTGCAAATGCTTGGTCTGGTGCACAAGATAAATTTATCTTTGAAACTATGTTTAATACCCCAGCCAATCAAGCAATTATTAATCAAATTAAACTTGATGCTCCTGGTGATACACCATTGTCTCAAGGAGCAGCTATTAATATATTCTTAAAAGGTCAAGCTAAAAAAGCAAACATGAATATATCTGCATTCAGAAGTACTTATTCTGTTAAAGCTAAAGAAGCTATGGATAACATGAAAACAAAAAATAATGTTCCTCCAGTTACTGTAGATTTATACAACAATATACAATCAACAAGAAAAGTATTTGATGCAGAAAATTCTAATAGAATACAAAGAGAAAAAGCTTCTGTAAAAGTTGTGGAATCTCTTGGACTTGATAAAGATTTTGCAAATATACAACCACAAACAGTAACATATAGAGGACAAAAAGTAAATCTTAGTAAGCAGAATCAAATTGACATTGCTACATACTTAGCTGGAAAAACAAATTTAGTAAAAAAACATTGGTCAGATCCTGCATTAGTAGATGCTGCCAATCAAGCTAAAAGAAGATTAGATCAATCAGGACTTGGAGAAATAGCTGAAAGATATTTACAAACAGAAAGAATGGGATCTATTAATCCTATAACTCGTATGGTTGGAACTGTTAGTGAAATGGGTTCAGGTTTAAAAGATCTTATTAGCGAAGGTAGTAATGATGCTGTTGATTCTAAAAATCAATCACGTTATTATACTCTTGCAAATGCTATTGCTGATAAGTCTTATAGTAAAGTTGTTACTGAACAAGCTAAAATTATAAAAGGTCAATATAATATAAATCCAAATAAAGGATTTACATTATCAACTGGAAATACAGAAGCTGACAGATTTACACAAGCTGAGCTTTCTACCTTTGTTTCTGCTTTTACAAGAAATGGAGATAATCAAAATCTTGCAACAGATGATGAATTTGAAGCATTTCAAACTAATTTAAAGGAACCAAAAACTTTCTATACAATAACTTCTGAATCAGATGAAAAAGGGCAACCTGTTTGGGCAGTTGTAGATGATAATGGAGGAAGAATGGTTTTAAATCCTGATCAATCTATGAAACTTGGATATAATCCTAATGACATTTATGAAGCAGATAATGTAATGTATGTAAGAAATAAATTAAATCAAAATGGAGGAAAGACATCTATAGGAGATCCTAATGATATTTATACATACAAAAATAATAATGACTATCATTATGATAACAATGCTGGAGATTTTCCAAATGTTAGAAATCCAAACTATACAGTTAGAGCAAACGTTTTAGAAAATGCTGGTAAATATTATCCTTATATTTATATTAATAATGGAGCTTCTGAAAGAGTTATACCATTACCTCCTGAAGATAATTTAAGTAAACTTGATGTTACAATAAAAAGTACTAATGATGCAGATGTTAAATCTGCTTTAAAATAAAAACCATGCCAGAAGGAATTTTTGAATTTAAAGGAGATGAGGTAAGAGTAGGTAATTATGGTGGAGTTGCTCAAGGTCTTCCAGAAATAGTAAATACACCTCTTCCAAATTTAAGCGGATTAGATGGAGGTCCAGGGGGACCTACGACTTTTGCAGAATCATTTAAACAAAGATACAATGAAGCTCCTGGTGGTGGTAAAATTGAATCTGTTCCACTCACAGCCATTAGTACTGATAAAAGATACAAATCTGTATTCATAGGATCTAATCCTGAGGAGATGCATGCTCAACAACAAGCATGGACACAAAAAGCATATAATGATACATTAAAATTTGGAACACTTGTAGGAACAACTATTGCAGGTGGTTTTGGTATGGTATATGGTGCAGGTAAATGGTTATTGCCTGGTGGAAAGTTTTCTGATATTTTTTCAAATCCTATAATGCAAGGACTTGATAAAATAAATAATGCTGTAGATGAAGCTCTTCCAAACTATTATACTGAAGCAGAAAAAAATGCTGAATGGTTTTCTAAAGATAATTTATTCACTGCAAACTTTTTATTTGATAAAGTAATTAAGAACTCTGGATTTGCTGTAGGTGCTATGTTATCTGGTAATATTGCTAATGGTTTAATTGGAGGAGCTGGTAAAGCAATTGGAGGATTAGCAGCAAGGGGTGCAGCTTCTCTTGGAGAAACAAGTAGTGCATTTAAACTTTTTACACCTATACTAAAAAATGCAGCTAGAGCTTTTTCTGCAGGTGAAAATGTAGCAGCTGGTAATGTACTAAGAACACAAGCTAAATCAATTGCTGACATAGCTTCACAATCTACAGAACTTTTAGCAATAGCAAAACAGCAAGCTAAGTTTGGTAAATTTAATCTAGCAGCAAGAAGAACAGCTATTGCTGCTTATTCATCTGCAGGAGAATCTTCTTTTGAAGCATTGCAAACATCTAACACTTTTAGAGATAAATTATTAACTGATTATTTCTATGAGAATGGTGTAAATGCTGAAGGAGATGAGTTAGCAAAAATAGATGATCTTAGTAGAAGAGTTGGTAAAATGTCATTCTTATCTAACATGGCTCTTCTTACTGTTACAGAATTTCAACAACTTCCTTATTTAGCAGGATCTTCATTTAAAAAAACAAGACAAGCAGCTAATGAACTTTTAGGAAAAGTTGATGATGCTGTTTTAAAAGAAGGTAAATATGTTTCTGCAGCAGCACAAGCTGCCCCTTCTACAAGAGTTGGAAAATTATTTAAAGGTGTCACTAATACTGGAGGTGCTTTACTAAGAGGTAAAGCTACATATTTATTTGATCCTAAAGAAGGATTGCAAGAACTTCTTCAGAATGCAATTCAAGTTGGTACAGAAAATTACTATAACAAAGGGTATGAAGGTAAGGAAGCTGAGGGTATTATTGATGCTATTGTTGATACTATATCCACTGGAATAGACATTGCTAAATATGGATTGTTTGGTGTTAATGCTCAAGGAAAAGAAGAAGGTGCTTTATTAACTAAAGAAGGATTAGAGAGTGCTCTTATTGGTGGACTTACAGGAGGACCAATGCAAGCTATGCAAACATATGCTGAAAAAAAACAAATTAAAACACACGCTGCAAATTTCTTAAAAGAATTAGATAACTCTCCAACATTAAAACAAGCATTTATTGATAAAATAAATGGTGTAAATAGGGGAGTTCAATTACAAAAAGATCATGAGACTGCTGTATTAAATAATGATAAATTAGAATCAGTTGATTCTATGACAGATTTAATGCATAACTATTTAGCTCCTCGTATTAAATATGGGAAGTTTGATATGATCATGGATGATCTTAATGAGCTGAAAGCTTCTGCCATGGAAAACAATGGTGATGGGTTAGCTGTTTTAAAACAACAAGGTATTGGTAATATAGATGATACAATAGAATCATTTATAAAAAGAATAGATGCAGTTCAGGAAAAAGCAAAATCAATTCAAGAAATGTATGAATACATGAATTTGAATTATGGTGGACAAACTATGACTGGTCCTGATGGAAAAGAATATACAAAATATTCTACAGATATAATAGATAAATTAGTTTATGCTGCAACAAAGATTGCAGATTATGATAAACGTCTCCCTATGTTAGCAGCAAATCTTTCATCTAACTCAGTGGCAGTTGATAGTATTGTAGGTGAAACAATTAAAGAAAGTAAAGTTGATTTATTAAATGAAAGTCTTGATATAATAAGAAATATAGATAATCCTATTCTTCGTGATTCTTTAGAACAAGAATTACTTGATTCTGTTGATCTTGGTCTAAGAAGAAAAAAATTCATTGATGAGTATAATGACATACTTGATTCTCCAGAAAAGTATAAAGCTAGAACTTTTGATAATTCAAAAACTGAAGAAGATGAAAATCTTGGAACAGTTAAGATTAAAACTAAAACTGGTGAGTCTGATTATGTTATAGGAAAGAAGTATTTCTTAGGAGAAGTTATAGAATATACAAAAGATGGACAACCTATATATAGAACTCCTACTGTTAAGATTTTAGGAATGAATGAAGATGGCACCATACAAATGTATGATGTTAAAACTAAAGAAACATTTAATGTATCTCCAGAGAAATTAGAATCTTATGATTTACAAGGGTTAGAAGAAACTCTTGCTAATCCTCTTGCAAAATTTACAATAAAAAATAGAAACAAATTATTTCAACATAAAGGGTTTAAAGATAAAGATGGTAACCCTAGACAAGGTAGAGTTAGATATAATGCTGAAAAAGACACATTAGAATTTTATTATATTGATGCTAGAGGTAAAGAAAGAAGTAAACCTGTTACAACAAAGCAATTTGAAAAACAGAAAGGATTCTCTTTACCAATGATTGAGGCTCTTGAGAAATATGATTCTGAAACAGAGACATCAATCAGAGAACTTCTTGAAGCTTTGGCTACAGACAATGCTGCTCAATATAGAGAAAGTGTTGAAGCAAGAAATAAAATCATAAAAGATCTATACGAAGATGCTGTAGAACAAGTTGAATCTATTAATAATAAACTTCAAAGCAATAAAGAAAAGATTCAAAAAATTGCTGAAGAGATAGATGATCTTAAGTTAACAAAAACAGGTAAGCCTAGAGCTAGAATCAGTAAAACTTTACAGAAAACTTTAGACTCTTTAGCAAAACTTAAAGAAGAGATCGAGTTAGAAAATGAAGTGTTGTTGGATAGAAAAGCTGATCTTGAATATGACATCCCCTACTTTGAATCTTTGATTGAAGAATATAAAGACTTTGAAGGAGGTAGTCAAGATTTTATTGATCAGTTAAATAATGATCTTAAAGTGCTAAGTGATTTATATGAAGTGACTGATAAAGCTATTGATGATAATAAGAAGATGACAGAACTCATTGATGAGTTGTATAAAAAAACATTAGAAAGTTTTAACGAATATATTGATAATTTAAAAGCTAGTGTAAAGAGAACAGACAATGTGATTGTTCCATTATACTTAGATGAATTACAATCTAGAGTTGAAAAAATGTTAGGAGAAGAGGGAGCTAAATATTACATTGCTAATAGAGAAGGTCTCACTGAACTTGTTTCTAATCTACAAGATTCTATATATGAATATCAAGAAGAGCATGGTCTCCCTGAACTAACAAGAAAAGTTGAAGCTCTCCCTAAAGAACTAGAAGAACTTATTCAAGGATTGGATGATCTTGTAAATAGATATATTGCTACCAGTAAAGTGTTAAGTAAGTTTGAATCTTTTGTAGAAGAACAAAATCGTATAGAAGAAGAACAGAAAGCTATGGCTACTAACAAGGAGCGTAAAGCAGAACTTGAAGCAACCAAAGATGTCAAAGCTGTACAAAATAAAAGACAAGGAGGAAAATATGAACCAGTTGCTAAAAAGTCAAGTGATGTAATTGGTAGAGCTACAATGGCTCCTAATACAGGAAAGCCACATCAAGTTAGAGCAAATAACTTTGGGTCAAGACTAGATAGTTTTCCTGAAGGATCTGTCTATGGAGTTTATATTACAACAAATAATCAGGATGATAAGATTCCTGGATTGATGGATCATTTAAAAATAAATGAAAGAGGTAATGTAGATGATAGTATAGATACTGATTCTACAGTGGCTTTATTGATGGTTAATGCAGAGGGTATACCTGTAGATGAATTTGGGCAACCAATTACTAATAGAACAGAATACATCAGTAAAGGTGTGTATCAAGTATTTGCTGATGATAAACTTACATGGGATGCTAAGTGGAGCAAAGATGGTAAGACTGAAGAGAGTATGTTTAGAAAAGGTACTCCTGAAGAAATTGAAAAAGCAGTTAGAAAAGCATATGCTGCATGGAGACAAAAGATTTTAAAACAAACTAAGGTAGAAGATCTTCATAGTCTAGGGGCTTCTTTTGGTATTCCTCAATTTGTATTAGATGAAAACAATGAACCTAATTACGATGCTAGAACTAGTGTTCTAGATGCAGGATTAGTTTCTCAAGAAGATCTTGAAACAAAAATAATGTTGAGAGTTCCAAAAACAGAAGCAGAAGGTTCTCAAGGATTAACATCTTATGATAGTGCAACAGGTAAAGTGTTTGTACAATTACCAAATGCTCTTGTGCCTGTACAAAATAGAAAGCACACAGAACAAGAAGCTTCATCAATATTTGATGCGTTAGTTAAATTAGCAGAATACGCTAATGATATATATCAGGATATGAAAGATCCTGAACCTACTCGTATACTAGAATATTTAAAATCTGTTGTATATTGGGGTATTCCTATTGATGCTCAAGGAAATAAAAAACCTGCTGGGTATAACAGTATATTTTTTGAAACTGATGAGAAGACTGGTGCACTTAAATTAACAATCTCTAAAGAAGGATTAGATTTTACATTCACTCCAACAGAACTTTTAAGAAACAAAAATTCTGTAATAGATAAGATTATGGATATCTATGGGAATGTTAATTCTCAAATGCTTGATGATATTAATCGTGAGTATGAACAAATAGTTTCTATTTCTGAAGATGGTCAAGTTGAATCTGTAACATGGCAAAACTATCAATCCTATCTTTTATCTAATGTATCTCCTTCAGGAGAAGCTAGAGAAATGAATGACACTCCATTATCTACAGCAATGCGTCCTTTAAATGATGCAGAAGATATAAATAGATCTGGTATTTATTTTTATACAACAGACAATGCTGATGATTATGCATTTGCTGAAACTAAAAAATCTGCTAAAAAACCTAGTAGAAAAAAACCTCCAGTTAGAACAAAGAAATCTACAAAAACAAATGATTTTGCAAAAGGAAAATCATTTAAAAAACCAACAGCAAAAAAACCTTCAAAAGAAGAACAAGAAGAGATAGACAACACTGACATAGATCCAGATATGGAAACTATTAACACATTCACCTTTCCTGATGGAAAGAAAATTAGTTATGTAGTTCACCCTAATGTTTTAAACATGAAAGGCAAAGGTGTTATTATTGTTACAGATGAAGGAGATTATGATGCTGTTGTTGAGAAAATTGGATCTAATCCTGCAAACAAAGGTAAGAATGCTGAACAACTTTTAAAATCAACTATTACAAAACATGTAGTAAATGTTCTTGAAAGTAGAGAAGAAGAAGAACAAGTTGAAGAAGAAGATGATGAAGATTTTGATAGTATGTTTACTAAAGGAGTAACAGTTGGTAAAACAACTCCTAAATCAAAAAAGTCTTTAGTAGAAGATAGCGAAGATGACGAAGCTCCAATTAGCGATAACTTAAAAAATTTAATGAAGAATGCTAAAAGGAAAAAAGGTGGAGAAGGAGCATTGCGTGAAAAAATATTAAATTCTGTAGAAGAAATTGAAACAGAAGATTGGAATAGTATAGAAGAGTTCATTAAAAAAGTTCTTCCTACCATTCCTTTCTATAGAGTTAAAAATTTAATCAAAGCTACTAATGGAAGACAAGCTTACGGTATGTTTAAAGATGCTGCAGTTTATGTATATGAGAATGCAGAGGTAGGTACAACATATCATGAAGTGTTTCATGCTGTATGGAGAATGTTTACATCTCCACAAGAACAACAAGCAATACTTAATGAATTAAGAACTAAAGAAGGAACCTTTTTTGATAGAACATCAAGAACAGATATTTCTTTTTCTGATGCTACAGATATTCAACTAGAAGAACATTTGGCAGAAGAATTCAGAAATTATGTACAAGAAGACAAAATTCCTAGCAAACCAGTTAAGGGAAGATCTTATATAGCAAAATTATTTGATGACCTTGTTAAGTTCATTAAAGAAATGTTCTTGGGACCAAACTCTCAAAGTAACACAGATAAACTATTTGAAAAAATAACATCAGGATATTTTGCTAAATCAACTCCTTATGCTGCAGAACTATCTTTTGCTAACAAAGGATTCATTGAGATAGATGAAGTGACAAATACTACAGGTGCGGTATTTAGTGAAGTAGTTAGACTATCAGATAAGATACGTCATGAAGTTATAGAGCATATGACATATGCCACTCTGTTGAAATTAACTGAAGATGATGCTAGTTTATTCCAAGATCCTAAAATATCTAAATTAGATTTATATGATAGTTTAAAGCAAGATATTTTAGATAGAATAGCTCAAGACGTTTTCATTATAGAAGATTTATATAAGGAAGAAAAAATAGGAAAGAGAGTTAGAAATGAAGAGTTGCAAAAAATTGATGGACTTACTACAGAAATACAAGAAGGATGGGAATCAATTGTGGACCAGTATGAAGACTATTTAAAAGGATATAATGTAGAGTTTGATGAAAATGATAACATACAACTTAACGATGATAACATCATTAAAGAAAGTGATAAGTTTGATGCAACTAAAATAGATGCATTTAAAAAAGCAAACAGAGCTATTAAACTTTTACTTTCTACAGTTCCTTATTTAAATGAGGAAGAAGAACTAGATTATTCTTCTATTAATGGAGCTAGACTTATTCCTGTAAGTCAAGTTAACATTACATTGCTTAACACATTATCAGATGCAAGAAATATAGATGAGATGTTAGAGAAATTAAAAACTCTAGCAAAGAATGATCCTAATTATAAAACATTATATAAGCGTATCACTAAAAAAGATGTTGCTGAAAAAGGACTTGCTTTAAATAAAGTTACAACTAGAGGTAATTTACAATTGATCAGTTCTATTTGGTCATTGTTTAAAAAATATAATTCTACAGTTAAAGTGGTAAGTGTTCTTGAGAATGGTGAAGTTATTCTTAAAAATGCATTCCTATCTAATGCTGCAGAACAATTAAGACAGACCTACCTTAACTCTATTACAGCATTAGCTAAATCAGGAAAGGGATTGTTCAAGTACTCTTCAAAAGCTAAAGGTTACTTTGTTAATAGAAAAGAATTAAACGGAACTAGTCTAGTTTCAAAAACAGGAATGGCTAACTTTTTAAATAAATTAGGTGTCCCTTTTACTGTTAGTGAAATAAATAGATTAGAAACAGATAATCCTAAAGAATACGAAAAGTTTAAATCAGCTGTAGGAGGATTAAAAAGTAGTCTTTATTCAATAGGTAAAGTTTCATCATTCTATATGTCCACTCTATCTATAGGTAATAGACTTTATGAACTTGCAGAAATTAAAAGTTTAGTTAGTAATCCAGAGACAGATAGTACATTCTATAATATTAATGGAGAAATGACACAAGCTTACATTGGTCCTAATGCAGCAAGTCAATTGTTTGAAACATTAGATCAAGTAGATGCCTTAACACCAGAGCAGTTATCTGCAACTCCTCAATTCTCTTATTTGTTATCAGATACATTTACAAAAGGTTCTGCCCTTCTTAAAAGAATGTTTACATCAGAAGGAGTTAAGAAAGAATCTAAATCAGAAACTCCATTATTTACTGTTGGTTATGTTGGAGGGTTTGAAAATAATATGACTGGTAAGAAGAAACAGTCTTCTAAGTTAAATTATAAAGATAGATTATTACAAGAACTTAACCTTAACATTAAAGGATGGTTTTTAAATCTTGTTCCTGGAGATGCTTCTATTGAACATATGATTTATATGGGTAATGAGTTTGACTATAAAAGTTTATCATCTGGAATGACTGCTGTTCATAAAGTGTTCAAAGATTATTTCCTTTCAGAGCTAGCTGTATCTCAAGAAAAAGATAGACCTTTTGTAGAAGCTGAAGGAAGGAAACGTACAGATTTACGTTTCTTCAAATCTATATTGGCTAATACAAAAGAATCTGAAGAAGATAAAAGAAACAAGCTACATGATACAATCATTGAGTATGCTAAGACACATTCTTTTGAAGAAACATATTCAAAATTTGATAAACAAATAAACAGTGCAATTGATAGTTACATGACTACTAATGCAGATAACTTAAAAGAAGTATTAGAATCTTATGGACTAATTGGTGTGAATGATTTTGGAAAATTCACAATCCAAAATACAATGTTCCCTAAAGGAATGTCTGAGAAAGAAATGGACTTACAATTAAAAGTTGTCACTGCTAATTACATGGTTGCTAATATTGAGATGCACAAGCTTCTTTATTCTGATCCATATCAATATGAAGATGAGTTAAAAAGAACTAAAAGTTTTAACTCTCCTAGACAGTTAATAGTTGGTGGAAAAGATTCCATCAATCAATTGTTCAATGCAATATGGAATAAAGGATTTAAAAAAGGTGACATAGGTTATACAGATTTCACAAGAGGTTATTTTAGAACAGTGACACATCAAGATGTTTTTGGAGAAATTGATCTTCCAGGATATGAGCCATACCAAGAAACAGATGGTGCAGGTATTATATCTTATGGTGCCTATCGTAATTTTAGAATTAGAGCAGCACAATGGTCTGATGGAGATGAAAGACAATATAAGTATGAAGTGGCTTGGGAGAAACAAGATAAGGCAGTGAAGGCTGAGAAATCAGGTGATAAAAAACTTGCTGAAAAATTATATGATTCTATATCTTATGAAGAGACTCAAATACTAGATGCAGGAAATCCTAAAGTTCAAGCAGCATTTACAGACTTGAAACCTATTGTATCTGGTAACAAAGCAGATGGTAATACATTTAATGATGTAGTGTTAGATAAGTTTGCATTATATCCATTGTCTTATAGATTAATGAGTGAGTTAAATCCTAACTCAAATGCTGTTAAGCTATATAACAAAATGCAAAATGAAGATGTAGATTATATAGTATTTAAGTCAGGAAGAAAGGTGGGATCAATGAATGCTCATCCAACATATGATTCTGAAGGAAACTTTAATGATGCTCCTTATGTAGCTAAAGGTAAAAAAAGAAATGTAGTAAATGTTCCTTTTGAGATAATGTCTGTTCAATCAGAAGTTCCTTCTAAAGAAAAAGATGAAATCAAAAGAGGAACACAGGTTACAAAACTTGTTACACTAGATGCATTAGAAGCAGGAATTCCAACAGACTTCATGGCTAATGAAAGTTTTGAAAATAGATATGAAGCTTGGTATGCTTTAGATGGGGATGCTAAAAAAGAAGCATCTCCTTTATTTAAAGAAATACAAAACAATCAAGCTCTTCTTGAATCTATTATTAATAAAGGATATAATAACTTATTGAAATCATTAGGGATAGAAGAAATAATCTCTACTTCTAAAGAAGGTGTAAAAACCAAAGCATTTAAGATTGTTAATTTCTCTTCAGCTGCTACCACTTTACGTAATGAAATTTTAAAAAGACATGTTAATAGCAATATCATCATGGCTTTAAATGATTTCATTAAAGGTGACTCAGTATTAGAAGCTACCCCAGCATATCAACAAATTAGAAACATTCTATATTCTATTGCTGATAGAGAAGTTATTTCTGGAAAAATAACAGGTGGTATGAAGGTACAGATTTCTTCAACAATGTTAGAAGAAAATAAAATTAAACCTATCACTAGAAGAATAAAAGGTAAGAATACATTAGTGTTTCAATCTGATGTTCTAGATTTCTATTCTATGAAAGAAGGAGATAAAGAAATCAATGTATGTCAAATGATGGTGGGACAATGGTTCAAGAGTCCTCTTTCAGATGCTGCACTTTTAGAATATTTAAATAATACAGAGGAAGGGCAAGAGATACTTAAAGGATTTGCATATCGTATTCCTACACAGAAACAAAACTCTATTGATGTATTCAAAATAAAACAATTTCTTCCTGAAGAGTTTAAAGACTCTGTTGTGGTTCCTTCTGCATTAGTTGCAAAAGTGGGATCGGATTTTGATATTGATAAACTTTCTATGTATTTTAAAAATGTAAAAGTTAATAGTAAAGGTTATCCTCAACTAATTAAGTTTACAAAAGATGAAGAAAATTTAGCCAATCGTTATTATGACTGGGTGTTAGAAAATTCTAATAGAGATACAAAAAATTACATCAAATGGTTAGCTAGACCTTCAGTAAAAGAAATCAAAGGAAAATTCAATGATTTAAGAAACGAGATTAAAGCTAAGTATAAAGGAGACATCAGACTAAGAAGAGAAGAACTTTATAATTCATATCAAGAAAATGTATCTGTAGCAAAAGAAAAACTTACAGATCAAGAAATATATATTAAAGAATTATTTGCTGAATCTTCTATGGTGTTCTTTAATCTTCCTCAAGAACAAATAGATGATTACACTGATTTAAAAATTGAATTACGAACAAGAGGATTAGATGGTCCTGTAGAGTTAGAAAACTATTTAGGATTGACATTATTGAAAATAGAATCTTCTGAAGATCCTGAAGTGACTGATACATTAAATGACCTTGCTGAATATTATAAACAGCAACTAGTAGCTATTGGTGCAAAACAAGAGTATGTAAATACTATTACAAAAGATGCACTGGCCATGTTCAGACAGAATAAAAATATTTCAGTATCACAGATCACTTCAAAAATGAACATCATTAGAGATGAAGTTGAAGAAAGATATGGAATAGAAATGACAAGTAATAATTTAGAAGTTGCTAAAGAGATAGCAGAAACTGATGAATTACCTACATTAGAAGAATTTTCTAAACTATCAGAGTATGAACAAAACACTAGAAAAGCTGTTGAGAATGCATACATAAAATCATTACAAGACATTACAGTGCATAAGTCTAATTATGAGAGATTGATTCAACCTAACTCTGCAGAGGATATGAAATCTCTTTCTAAAAAAATTGCTACAAAAGTTTCAGGAAGCACATTCAATTATAAAGATACAGGGAATATGTTAAATAGAATGTTTATGTCATCTCTAAGACATGCATTCGTTACAGGTAAGTATGCTATTGGTATTGCTGCTGTAAATCAAACTAATCATTCATTAAATCAAAGACAGTTAGTTTATATAGACAAAAGAAAATTAGCTAATGTTGATGATAAAGATGCATTATGGTTAGCTGATGCTTCTATACATTTTAGAAATTATAATTCTGTAGTAACAAAAGATAAAGGAAGTGTAGCTACATTATCAAAAATTAGAAATGCTGAAAGAAGTAAAAAGTTTCCAAACGGTCAGGATATTTCTGATATTATTGGACAATTTATAGATGGGTATGTGGATATCTCTAAGGGGCCTTGGATTATGGAACTTGGTGCTACACCAAACGTAACTTCCACTTGGTTATTTTTAGTTAAGATAGGAGTTCCTATTAATGACATTGCTTACTTCATGAATCAACCTATCATAAGAGATTATTTAAAATCAATTGAGAAAGCTGGATACTCTTATTTATTCATGCCTAAGTTTGTTACAAGCATGTTGGATGAATATAGTCCTAAACAAGGAGAGCTCGATACTAAAAAATTATTCAATGATAGAAAAGGTTTTAGAATTCCAGGTGAATCTGAACTTGAAGGAATGTTAGGAAAAAGTATAAGTGAATTAACTAGAACTGAGAAGTATTATCAACAAATGATGTTGTTAGAGTTTATGAAATATGCTAAACTAGGAGAACAATTATTTCATGTAACACAAGGAACAAACTTTGATACATCTAACTTTAATGATCCTAATCTTGTTTGGAAAAAATCAAAACAATTAGAAAAAGCTCGTAAGACAGTGATCTCTGATGTTGATGAGATTCTTGATAATTCTTTCTTAGGAGATTTACAAAACAAAATTGGAGATTTTAGAAACGCTCTTGCTGAAATATTAAAATCAGATAAACGAAGAACTAGAACTATTATACAAAAGGTTCTTGAGCCTTATGTTGATATGAATGATAATGATTTTGTTAAACTTTCTCGTAAAGCTGTAAGTGATTTCTTTGACTGGGCAGTACAAACTAAAGGAGGAAACGAATCTATCAATAAAGATATTGCTAGAATATTATTAGAAGAAGGTGGCATTGGTGAAGAAGTTACAAATTTTGTTAAGTCTGTAAAAAGAAATCCAGAACATGAACTATATGATAATGAAATAATTAATATCATTGAAGTGGTTCCTTCTAAATTATCTGGAGAAGGTCATCCTACTAATATTAAAATTAAGGGCTTAGACAATAAAGTATATGATCAAAACAATATTATATTTGCTTTTAGAGAACTTCGTAACTACTTAAAAGGACAAAATAAATCAGAATCTAATATATATGATAAATTAAAATTATTGGCAGTCTTACAATCTGGTCTATCTACTTCTCCTATATCATTTACTAATCTTATTCCTTATGAAGATTTTTCAGAAATATATAGTAAAGTGTTAGATAAGTTAGAAGAACTCCCTAAGATGGAAGATTTTTATAACTTAGGAGTATTCCAAAGAAACAATTGGAATAATGATGACATTGTTCCAACTAAATCAGCCATTAAAACATTCATGGGAGTATACAATCCTGCAATGAAATATTTACCAAAGAATGTTAAAGCTGAAATTGCAGAAGGAAACATCCCTCCAGTATTATCTGTTTCTACATTATCTCCAGAAGGTAAAAGTGAATACATTGTATACACATGGAAAGAGATACCTAAAGGAATGAAGGAGTCTACTATGAGAGAAGAAGGTGATTTCTCTTTCTTGAAAAAAGGTTTGTTCAAAAAGGTTTACGATCTTAGAGATTTAGAATACATACATTCATCAAATGATAAAGACTACTTTGTTTACAAAGCTGTTAATGCTTGGGGAGATGGATTTAGAGCTCAAGAATTTTATGATGATGCTCGTGAATCAGTTATAGATAATGGATTCATCAAAGTTGATGAGACAGGAGACACTGCAGTTATAAACACCTTTAGTAAACCTGGTAAGAAAACTTTAAGTAGTAAGATAAGTGATGCTTCTAAAAATAAACGTAAGCTCAAACAAAATTTATTTGAACAAACAGATGAGGATATTCCATTATCAGATGTAGATGACTCTTCAGATGATAAACTTTTTTTAGACATTAATAATGTAAATGTGTTATCTTTACAACTGAGAGATGGGAATGTATACCTAGTTAGTGATATAACTAATCAGATGATGACAGACATGGGGTACACACCCTCAGAAATTGGTAAATTCATAAAAAAATATAAATGTTAAGTTATGGCAACATGTCCAAATAAAAGTTTAGAGGATTGGAAATTATTAGTAGCATCTAGAGGGGAAGACATGGCTTACTACCTGTGGGACACTTATGATGGAAATGTTCCTAAAGAAGAACAAAAAGCTATTGTATTACAAAAAGAAACTGAAGAAGTTCCAGTATCTAGATCATCAGAAGAAACTTTAACCAAAGTGAAAGCATTGATTGCTAAAATGGGTGTTAAGATGCAAGACCTTCAAGATTATCTAAAAGGAAATCCTGATGTAAAAGCAACTGATGTAAATGGTTTAGCAGATCTTGTAAAAGGAATTATTGCTATTGCTGAAGGAAAAGAAGATGTAGCTCTTACAGAAGAGATGGTGCACATTGCTACAGCTATTATAGAAAAGTTAGATCCAAAGTTTGTAACAGCAATGATTTCTAAAATAGATAGATTTGCTATTTATAAAAAAGTTCTTAAAGCTTATGAAGATGATAAGAACTATCAACTACCTAATGGAAAACCTGACATTAGAAAGATTAAAAAGGAAGCTGTAGATAAACTTATAGCTGAACTCATTATAAGACAATCAGAGGGCTCTACAGAGTTCCCTGAGCTTTTAAATCCTACTACTATTTCTATGGTTAGAAACTGGTGGCAAAAAATATTGGATTGGTTTGGAATTAAGTACAAAACAGCCAATATAAATCTTTTTGAAGAAGCAGCATCTAAAATCCTTAAAGGAGATATAGGAGCAAGATATTACAATGAAGTTAAATCAGGAGTTGAAGAACTATTTGATTCTAATCCTGAATTAGCTACTCAAGTATATGAAGCCTTAGGGTTTAATAGTATTTCTGATGTTACTTTAGATAAACCAAGATTTAACCCAGATAATCCAGAAGCAATATCTTATCCTATTAAAATAAATGATAAATATGCAGGAGTTATTTCTGTAAATAATGAAGGTTATATATCTTCTTCTATTGGAATGGCTGGTGTAGAACTTGAAAAAGAATTTCAAGGTAAAGGATTTGGTACAAAAGTTTATTTAGCTCTTGCAAATAAATTAGCAAAGGAAAGTAAAACTTTAAAATCAGAAGCTTTTGGTAAACAAGATATAAATGATTCTGCAAATAGAGTTTGGAAATCTTTATTAGATAAAGGATTAGCTGTTGATAAAGGAAAATATTTTGAAGTTGTACCTACAATAACCCCACAACAAAAACAACAAGCTTTACAAGCTTATTCTCAATATCTTGATACTATATTTCCTAATAGTAAAGTAAAAGATATTGTTTATCACGGAACTCATACAAAATTTGATAAATTTGAAAAAGGACATAAAAACCATGATGGTAGAAAAACAAAAACTGAAGGATTTCATTTAATAGCAGCAGTAGATAAAAAATATTATAAAGAAAAATATAAAGGCTTAATTGCAGCTATTTTAGATTTTAAAAATCCTGTATCTGCAAATGATGGCAATTATGAATCTGCTTTAGAATATTTATCTCAAAGAGATATAGCAGAGTTTAAAAGTAAAGGATTTGACTCTGGTATTAAATTTATAAACGATGAAGACAGTTCTTTAGAATATGTAGCATTTGAACCAGAACAAATTCACATATTAGGAAACAAACAAGATGTAGAAGGATTTAAAACTTTTATGGAAACTGCTCCTGCAGAGTTTCAAGGAGAAGGTGTATTCTTTAAAAAAGGAGGACCTAAATTATCAGAGAAACAAAAAGAATTACAAGAACTCATTATTGATACAAAGGATAGAATTAAGAAGAGAGAGAGTAAAGAAAAAGTTGATCCTTTATTAGCAGATAGCGAAGAAGCTTCTAATTATTATGTAGAATTAGAAACTACTGGCAATGAAAGAAGAATCACCAAACGTGTAACTGATAGAGTTAAGGCTTGGTATGAACAAAGATTTGGAAAGAATAAGAAGTTTACTAAAGAAGAAGAGTTTATCAATGACTTTAAAAGAGATAATGGTATAAAGTATCATTTCTATTTTGAAGATGTACATAATAGATATTTTAAAGAAGATGGAACTAGAAGAGAAACTCCTATTTCTAGAACTATAGATCTGATTGGTCCTGATGAAGAAGTTTATGAAAGACTTGAACAATACTATGTTGATTTAGTTAAAAAGTTTTCTGAAGGTAAGAAGAACCCTTTGGTATTTTCAGAAGTAGTTGTATATGATCCTAAAGAAGAAGAAGCAGGAACCATTGACCTTTTGATAATAGAAGAAAATGGCAAGGCTAACATCTTTGACTGGAAATTTATGACTGTATCTGCCACTGCAGAAGATGTAGCTTGGTATAAACAAGGAGCATATAATATACAACTTGGAAGATATAAAGATATATTGAGAGAATCTTATGGGGTGAAAGAGTTTGGACAGATGCGAGCTATTCCTATATTAATGGATGTTAAACGTAAGAACTGGAGAAACCCAGATTCTGAATTAATGGTTAAAGGAATTGAAATTGGTTCTGTAGATGTTGGTAAGATAAAAGATTTTACATTAGTTCCTGTTTCAGAAGAAACTGAATCAACTGGGAATGAGGAATTAGACGAAGCAATTACACAATTAAATGCAGTGTTGAAACAAATAGGTAAAGAAGATGTAACCAATGAAGATGAAAAAAGATTTAAAGGTGAGAGAATGAATGCTCTTTCTAAAGCTATTCGTGCTGCACAAAGTGCTAATAATCTTGTTCCATTGATTCAAGTAATTAAATTGATGAGAAAGGAAGGACAAAATCTTATTAATGATTGGGAAACAATTTATAATAAAAAAGCAGCTTCTGCAGATGATATAAATGATGTACAACTTTCTGAATATGCAGATAGTCTTAGAGAATATATGGCTATATCAAAAGTGTTTGGCTCTATGAATGATTTGATAGGTAATTTAATATATGATAAGTCTGAAATAAAAAATGCTAAGACTGATAAACAAAAAGAAGATCTAGCTAAACGTAAAGCTTATTTAGAAAATATAGATAATGAAGCAAAACTTATTCGTTTATCTTCTAAAAAAGTAGAAGATATCACTGGTAAATTTGCAGATAAGTTTATGGGAGAAAGAAATCTTGTACAAGGTTTGCTATCTCCACAAGCTATTATGTCTGGAGTAGGTTCTTTCTTTAGAGGAGCTTCAGAAGTTTCTTTACCTTCTATTAGTATATTATTTAAATTAGTTACAAATGCTAAAGCTAGAGCTAGAAGAGATGCATTAAAAGAAGTGGAGGAGTTAATGTCTATCAGAAAAAGAATAACTGATAAAGGAGGAGATGTTAGAAAGTATGTACAACAGCTATATCAAAAAGATGACAAGAATAAATTAGTTAATAAAATTATATATAAATATAAAAAAGAATTTTATGATCTAGTTGATAAGAATGCTTCTGAAGAATCTCCTAGTAAAGAATGGTTATATAATAATTTAGATAGAGAAGGTTATCTAAAAGAAGCAAAAGAGGTTTTAGAAAAAAGAATAGAAAGAATCAAAAGAATCTATTCTGAAGATAAAGAAATGATGGCCAAGCTTATTCTTCAAGAAAAAAGAATGTTTGATGTTACCAGAAATGATTTTACAGGATGGAATAATTATATCATTAAGAGACATCCTCTAAAGTCTATAGATAAAAATGGAATCGAAACTTCTCCATGGTTAACAGATGAGTATAAAAATATTCAAAACGACAAAGAGCTTTTTGATTTATATAACTTCCTAATTAAAACAAACAAGAAATCAGCTGATATTGGATACTTAGAGAACAAGGTACATTCTACATTTTTACCATTTGTTAGAAAATCAATGGCTGAGAGTCTTGCTTGGGATTTTTCTCTTTCTTCTATAATGAACTTTGGTAATGGTTTATCTTTACAAGCAGATGATATTGGTTTTGGTAATGTAAATGAATTAACAGGTGAAATAGAACATAGTATACCAAAGTATTATACTTCAGATTTTTCAATGAAACAAGATGAGGCAGGTAATACTATACATGATTATACAGATGTAAGTGAAGATCTTTTTAAGAATATGATTTTATATATAAATCATATTCACAATTATAAATATCTTTCTGAGGTAGAAGGACAGGCACAACTTATCAAAACTGTTGAAAGCTTTAAAAAACATTTAGCTACAACAAGATCAGGAGATGTTATACTAAAACCTAATGGTAAGCCAGAAGAATTAGAAGGGAATGAGCAAAATACTAAAATGTTTGATGACTTCCTAAGAGCATTACTATATGAACAAAAGTATCCTATGTCTGATACAGATACCTCTATAGAAACTGGTGTTATGAAACAGATGAAAAAAATTGTAAATAGTGTTGCAGGCAAAGAAGTTTTTACAGATCTAGATAAACCTAGTGCTACTTCTTTATTTAAATCAATGGATGCTTTAAATAGAGCTTTTCAATTAAAAACATTAGGATTGGAGATTATATCAGGAGCTGTCAATTTATTTGGTGCTAATATTCAGGTGATAACACAAGCAGGTAATTATTTTACTAAATGGGATTATTTTAAAAACTTCAATGGTTTAATAGGAAGTAGATTTAAAAATGATGATGATCGTAAAATGTTCCTACAACTAATAGATACTTTCATGCCACTTAAAGATGATCCTACATATGATAAATTAAAAGAAGCAGGATTATCAAAAATAACTCAACAAAATTTTTCTGATTGGTTAATGGTTTTTATGAGAGAGCCTGAGCAACATGTTGAGAAATCTATTTTCATGACGTTATTAGATAACTCTATGATTGTTGATGGAAAAATTGTTAACATTAGAGAATTTGTAAAAAATAAATATAAAGATAGATATAACTCTGCAAGTGATTATGCAAGTGATTCTAAAAAAATAGAAGATGAAATTACAGAATTAAAAAGTACAAGTTCTATAACTAATACAATGAAGTTAGAAAATGATAAACTTGTCATTCCTGGTTTTGATTTAAACAATTTTAAAGAGATAGACAGAGTTACAAAACTTAGTAGACGTATTTCTAGAAATGCAACTGGAGGTATGTCAGATTCTGATATTAACAGAGTATCAATGAGTGTTTGGGGAAGATCTATGATGGTATTTAAAAACTGGATTCCTAAACTTGTAGATACACGTTTTGGTGAATTAAGAAAAATATCAGATGACTTTTCTGTAACAATAGATGAAAATGGTTTAACAGAAGGAGAAAAATATGATATTGGTAGAGTTAGACTTTGGTGGGGAGTATTAGTTTCTTCTATTCAAGATAAAAGTTTTAATGTTTTAAATATAATACAAGTTAATGATAAAGGTATTCTTTTATTAGATAAAATGTATTCAGACTATGCACAAGCTTATCAAAAAAGAACAGGTCAAAATTTTACTATGACAAAAGAAGATTTCAATGATATGATTAGAACAAATTTAAAAAATCAAGTTCAGGAATTAACAATGTTACTTGTTTTGTTTGGTTTAAAATTATCTATGGGACTTCTAGCTCCTGATGATGACGATGATGATATAGCAACTAAGAACTTTTATAGATTTTCTCAAAGAGTTGTAGATAAATTTGTTGGAGAACTTTCATTCTTTTATAATCCATTGGAGGCAGAGAAAATTTTAGAAGGATCAATATTCCCTGCTATAGGACTTTTTTCTGATGTAGTGAAATTTATGTCTCATTTTTCTAGTCAAGTGTTAGGATTTGAAGTATTTGATCCATCATTATCTTCAGAAGAAGTTAGAGAAAAAGCACAACCTGTTAAATATTTAGCTAAGATGTTACCTGTAACAAAATCATTGATGACATATGGAGCTATACTCAACTCTGAATTTGCTAAAGAATTTGATATAACAATTCAAAAAGAAAGTAGAAGATAATCGAACGCTATATTATATCATTTATTTTCTATAACACTTTGACATTAAGTTTATAAACATTATTTTTACACATTATACAACATACCCATGAATCAATTTTGTGAAGCTATCCCATGTCCTGTTATACTAAATGCTACCTGCGTATTCTACGAAGGAGCTAGTTTAGTATGTTCAGGAATCAATACTAATGATACACTTGAAACTGTCATAGTTAAATTAAATCAAAAACTATGTAATGTTAGTGGCACATCTGGTACAAGCGGTACTAGTGGGACCAGTGGTACAACTGGTACCTCAGGATCTAGTGGATCTTCTGGCACTAGTGGCTCAAGTGGTACATCAGCAACAAGTGGGACCACAGGTACTAGCGGAACATCAGGTACAAGTGGATCAAATGGTGATAGATATAAAACATCTTCTACAACAGATTTCACATTAGGATATGCAGGAACAATCACTGTTGATACTGGATTAGCATATACAACAGGACAATCTATTATAATAGTTCATGATATTAATAACTATCAAGAGTGTGTTACTATTTCTTATAATACACTCACAGGTGTATTAGTATTTGGTACACCAAATTTAACTGTAGGAGCAGGAGCATTCACATCATGGATTGTAAATCTTGATGGTGCTACAGGTGGTGATGGTTCTTCAGGAACATCAGGAAGTAGTGGAACAGCTGGTACATCTGGATCAACAGGTACAAATGGTACAAGTGGAACCACAGGTACATCAGGTAGCACAGGGAGTAATGGTACATCTGGAACAAGAGGTTCGAACGGAACAAGTGGTACTACAGGAACATCAGGCTCATCAGGCACAACTGGTACTAGTGGTAGTAACGGAAGTAATGGAACATCAGGTACCACAGGAACAAGTGGTTCTAATGGATCTAATGGTACGTCAGGAATAAATGGTATAAGTGGTACATCTGGTTCTAATGGAAGCAGTGGAACATCAGGATATGATGGAATAAATGGAACTAGTGGTACAACAGGTACGAGTGGAACAAGCGGAACAAGTGGAGATACTGGTAGTAGTGGAACCTCTGGTACAACAGGTACTTCTGGTTCCTCTGGCTCACATGGAACTTCTGGTACATCAGGGACTACAGGAACTAGTGGTACAAATGGAACAAGTGGAATTGCATCAGGACAAATATATTATTTCAATAAATCTGTAACACAGACACCATTAATATATAAACAGATTGCCCCATTACCAACTGCAGCTTTAACACAAACTATAACAAGAACAACAACAGGATTAACACCAGTATTAGTAGATACATTTATTACAGATGCAAGCGGATTAGGTGTGAATGTCATTCCTCCTGGAACACAAAGATTTCATTTACACTTCTTAAAAGGAGGTAATGGATTTAACACAGATACTTTCTGTACAATAGAATTAGCAGATAGTGCAGGAACAAGTTATGGATCACCAATATCAACCAATCAAGTGCTTATTGGTTGGATTAGTTCTGTTCTACCTGTTGAGGTGTATGTGGATTTAGTTATACCAACATCATTCTATATTCTTCCTACAGATAGAATGATTGTTAAAATATACGTTGTAGATCAATCAAGTGGTAATCATCCAGTAACTTGGTATACAGAAGGAGAACAATATTATTCTTATGTTATAACATCTCTTGGTGCTACATATGGTAGCAGTGGGACAAGTGGGTCTTCAGGAACTTCTGGTAGTAATGGTTCAAGTGGTAGCTCTGGTAGTTCTGGAACAAGTGGAAGTAATGGTTCTTCAGGTAGTAGTGGTAATACAGGATTGCCTGGTTCAAGTGGTACAAGTGGAAGTGATGGAACTAGTGGATCAAATGGAACCTCAGGATTACTAGGATCATTATCTGCAATAGGAAGTATTCCTAATGCTAATGCCGCTACATTAACAGGAAATGTATTAAATCTACAACCAGCATCTGCTTCTTTTGGTGGTGTTGTAACAACAGGAAGTCAAACTATTGCTGGAGCAAAAACATTTAATTCACCTACTGATGTTCCTATAACTGCTCTTTCTCAATCCGAATATGGAATATTTGCTGCGTCTGAGAATAATGCAGCTATATTTGCACAATCTGTAAATGGAGATGGCATACAATCTTTTGCATTGGGTGGTGGGATTGGTGTATTTTGTTCTTCAGATAGTAATTATGGTATAAAAGGAACTTCGTCTACAGCTGCTGGTGGAGTTTTTGAAACTACAACAGGTTCTAATATTGCTGAATTTAAAACATCTAATGTATTAAAAGCTTATATTAATAGCACAGGAACTGTAATAGGAACAGGCTTAAACGCTTCAGGACAAACTATAAATACGATAGCTTCATTTGATGCTAATAAAAATGTAGTTAGTTTACCACTTGCAACATATCCATCATTAACAGAATTAGCTTTATTAAAAGGAGTTACAGGTGCTATTCAAACACAACTAAATGCAAAGGTAACATCAGTAACAGGAACAGCCCCTGTAGTGTCTAGTGGGGGGGCAACACCTGCAATTAGTATGGCAGCAGCTACAGCTTCTGTTGATGGGTTTCTAACGGCTGCTAACTTTACTACTTTTAATAATAAACAAGATAAGTCGTTATCTGCTTATAGTGTAGTTGCTAATAATACAGCCTCAAGTGCTAATGCTGCTGAATTTACATTTAGAAAGTGGGATAAGGCTACTTATGGAGGAACAATAGCTTGGAATGGTACTGCTCCTACTACAATATTAGGACAGTCATATGGCGGACAGCAAGTTGGCAATATGGTTTCTATTAACTTAAGCATTGTTTATTCAGTTGCAGGGGCAACAAATACACAAGTAACATTTACTTTACCTTCTGATTTACCAACTCCAGTTAGTCCAACAGGATTTACTGCTGCTTTAGATGTAATTGCTTATGGAACAGGAATGATAATGAATGCAACAAATTCAACTGCGGTTACAGGTGCAAGAAACTGTTTTTTAAGAAGGAATGCCGCAAATAATGGATATGAATTTTTCTTAAATGTAAGTATATCAGTATCAGCTAAAGTAGCAATATTAAATTTAACTTATCAAACATCTTAATATGAGACACATTAGACAAATTAATAGCGTAGGAACAAATACTTACACAGTTGTTGTAGCACAAGAGCCACTAGAGGAACACCAATCTGTAGTTTTACACCCCGATTTATTTGAAATTTCAGAAGATGAGATACCAGAAAGCCATCAATTTGTAAGTCCTAATTATAATATAGAATCTGTTACAAAGTTACAGTTAAAACTAGCGTTGATTGACTTTGGAATTATGCCAAGCACTGTACTTCTGGCTATCAATCAGATTGAAGATATAACAACAAGAGAAACATTTTTGACTTTATGGAGTGACGCTTCTTTTTTTGAGCGCAATGACCCAAGTTTGATTTCAATGTCCATTACATTAGGATTAACATCTGAGCAAGTTGACGCTTTATTTAGATTAGCAAATACGAAATGATACTATTTATAATTGCATACATACTATTCCTTCCGTTGAGTATAATCAACTGGTTCTTTGTTAAGGACAAGTTTGGATACTTTGAGAGTTCTGCGGTTAATATAGACAAGTTTGGTAATAGAGAGTTCAGGACATTATTTAATAAGATTCTAATACTAGATGATGGTTGTAAGTTTGGAAATATGGAGGAAACTATCTCTAGTGTACTAGGTAGAAATGAATTGAAGGGTACATTATCTAATACTGGAAAGGTTATAGTTTGGATACTAGATAAAATAGATAAGAACCATTGTTTTAAAAGTATAGGAAAATGAAAAAGTTTATAGAAGAAAGATGGTACATGCACCTAGTAGGTGGGGCTGTCATAGTAACACCAATTATTTGCTTGTTGATTAAGTTTGACCCCTCCTTTGACATAGGTAAGATAGCTCAGGTATTTATAGCTGGGTTCTTTGCTTATTGTATTGGATTTATGTGGGAATGGTATTTTGCTGCATTTCATGAGGCACCATTTGACTACAATGATATTTGGTTCACAGTGTTAGGTGCATTAATTGGAACATCATTATTATGACAAATCAAGACAAAAACTGGATCTTATTTTGGGTAATTGTATTTGTAGCATCTGCTACAATACTATCCTTAACCAATCAAATATAAACCCTCTATAAGAGGGTTTTTATTATTTCTATTACCATATCTGGTGTCACACTCTTTTGACATTCAAACTGTCTCTCTGTACCCTTGTGCTCTGGACACCAATCCCAATCTCCTTTATCAAACTTATACTCTGTTTTATTCCAACATCCATGACATACATTTGTATTAACTGGTCTATGGCATGAGAACTCATGATCTTTATCAGTGAAGTTAGAGATCATTATCACTGGTACATTTAATCCCCAGGCCAACCAACTGAGACCTGAACTTAAACCTATAAAGAATTCACTTTGTGCTATCCATTCTATTGTGCTCTCTATTGATTTATCAAGTAATGCATCACAGTTGTCAAATGGATTATTTTCTAATGATACATTCTTTACTGTATATCCTTGATCATGTAGATAGTTAATTACTTCTTGCCAAGCTTCTCTTGTCCAAAACTTACACCCAGCAGTACTGTTTGTAGCTATTGTAACTAGTTTATAATTTGCTTTAAGTCCTGAGTTATATATGCTAGGTCTGATTTCTATATACTCAAGACCTAGAATGTTTGTAACTGTTTGCTGGAGAGGAATTGTATTAGGAAGAACAGGTTCTTTATTACTATCATAGAACCAACCTAATTTATACATTGCATATAGATTATTAACTGTTGTTCCTGGTTCAACAAACTCAAGCTCTGTATAAACGTCAAGTATCTTGTTCCAAAAACTTGACACAATCACATGACAATTGTGCTTCTTCTTAAACTCAAGAGCGTATGGTATCCAAGCTAATGTATCTCCTAATGATGCACTATCAAAAGCTATGTACACTCTCTTGTCTGTCAAATCTATTATCTTATTGTACACTTCTACACCATCCTTGTAAACAATAGTTTGCCATGTGGTGAAGTATTCTCTGTTAAGTTTTATCCAATGGTTGCACTTTATTGTATCATAATGAACTAACTTTTGTGTTTCAACATCATGAAACTCTACATCAAATGTACTATCACTGGTTCCTGTTATCTCAAGGAATGGTTGTCCAACGAAGTGTTGTATGATATTATAATCATTTACAGGCTTTTTGTTTGGAATAACGGACATTGCTTTCTCATATAATGATATGTGATCTTTAGCAAAATCATCAGTTGTATTATTAGTTAGTATATGATAATTTGTATGATCTGTTAACATATCTTCTACCTGACCTTTTAGTTTTTTAGGATCTAGAGTTGTAATGTATCTAGTAAACATATTTTTATATTGAGGAAGATCTCTAGCAATAATTTTTTTACCAAAACTAATAGCTTCTCTTAATACTAATGGATTACATTCCCATGTAGAGTTAAACATAACTATATCAGCAGCCATTATAAAATATTTAGCATCATCTCGTTCTCCCCATATCTTTACATTATCTGGAACATCATTCATAAGTGGTTCCCAATAGTCTTGAAAGTTACCAGCTTGATTACCTATAAAATGAAATCCTACATCTGGCATTTGTTTAGCTAATTCAAGCATCTCTCCTTGGTTCTTTCCAGGAGTCCATAAACCAACATTTACAACATGTTTCATCTTAAGATTCATACCAAGAGCTATCTTAGCTTCATAACAATCATCTTCTGAAACTCTATAGTTATCAATAGGAAACTCAATCACTTCTTTATAATAGCCCTCTACATTAGCAAATGTATCTAAGTGATAAGAACTGCAGAAAGCATATGCATCAGGTGTAAATATCTTCTCAGCAGGATTGAAAGATACATCATGACAAGTCTCAACTATCCTATATTTCCTATCAGGAGAATAAAGTCTTCTTACCATTTTAGCATCTAGTCTTTCAGACATCTCATCTATGTGTATAATGTCTGGTTTAAACTCTTCTACAGCCTTGAAGATTCTCATCTTATCTTCAGATAGTGTATATAAGCCTGTAAGCTTAATTATCTCATCTCTCTGTACAACATAATCTTTGCTGTAACATTGATATTCTACAACTTGAATTGATACATTAGGCAGAGTTTGCAACGCTTGTATTCTCTTAAGAAGGAATGCTGGCATACCACCTGTAGATAGGTGAGGGGCAAGGAATAGAATTTTTAGTTTAGACATTGTTTAGACATTAGTTTAGACATTCGACTTTTAAAAACAAAGATATAAAAATATATTTAGCTTATGCTATATTATGAAGGAAATGTGAGTTTACCATTTTATTATATGAAATATATAATTTACATTTGTTATAAAATTTTATAATTATTTCTTCCTTGCAATTACGTTCTGTAATTGTCTATTATAATAATATCACTACCATTTGCACTTATGGAAAACAATTTTGAAAAACACGTAGAACAAGAATTAAAAAGCATGGACCAACGCCTATATGATCTAGAGGAGAAGATGACTTCAATAGATACCAAACTAACACAAGTTGTGGACGCTATATTAGGAAACGCATTAACCAAATCAGGAGGATTTGTTGCTGAGCTGAATGAATTGAAGGGCAAAATAAAAACCCTAGAAGACAAGCTTAGTAGACAAGAAAACTTTAAAAACAAAGTGATGTGGACTGTTGGTGTAGTGGTGGCTATAGGTGTTATATTACAATATCTAGCAAGTATATATTATAATCTAAAACGAGTATGATGTTTATAAAAAAGAATTACTCATACTTAATCATAGGTGTCCTACTTCTTGTAATACTATTACAGAGATGTACATCTGATGAACCTGTCACTCCTGTACCACCAACTACAAAAATAGACACTGTATGGGTGAAGCATGATAGTATTATATATTCTAAACCTAAAATAATTACAGTTATTAAAGGAATCCCTGAGATACAATATGTACCAGATACATCTTATTCAAAACTTGTTATACAATATAAAAGTTTAGTCGATCTGTGTACAGCAAAGAATGTATACTCAGATACATTGAAAATAGATTCTATTGGATATGTAAATGTTTTAGATACGATTTCAAAAAACAGAATACAAGGAAGAAGATTTAAGTATGACTTAAAATATCCAGTTGTTACAAAGACAATCACTCTTCAAGCACCTCCTAAAACACAAGTATATATAGGTGGAGGATTGCAAGGAAATCAATACAACATAGTTAATCAGTTTAGTGCAGGCCTACTGCTCAAGACTAAGAAAGATCAAATCTATGGAGTGTATACAGGAATAAATATAGATGGAAGAATACAATATGGCTTACAAAGCTATTGGAAAATTAAATTAGGTAAGTGATAAGACTATTTAAATACATAGAACCATTATGGTTAGGGACCAACAGTAAGATATCTATAAGAAAGATCTTATCGTTGGCTTTTTCTATTGATTTAATACGTAACATATCACATATAATACACAATTGGAAACCAGGACAATCATATGCTGATACAGCTATGTTATTAGGACTAGAAGCTGCTCTTATAGCTGCTCTCCTATCACTCACCACATATTCAACTATGGTGGCAAATAAAAAATCAAACACAGAAATAGACTAATGGTAACAAGTGCACAAGCTTTAAAGAAATACGGTGATCCTAATTTACTAGCTACTCAAAATAAATGGTTTGAGCTTTGGATAGTTCCTCAAGATATACAACTAGCATTTAATCATGTTAGATTTAGTGCTTTAGGTACTATTGGTTTTCCTAAAAAAATATTTATTAATAAAGATTTTAAACCTGTTCTTGAAAAAGCTTTAAGAAATTTAATATCAAGAGAATTGACAAAAGAACTTAAAACTTGGGATGGTGTTTTTATCATTAGAACTAAAAGAGCATTAAAATCATTATCCTTACATAGTTGGGCAATTGCTGTTGATGTAAATCAAGCAGAGAATCAATTAAACATGACTCCTAAACTATCACCAAATTTTGTTAAATGTTTTACAGATGCAGGTTGTGCATGGGGTGGAAATTGGACAAGGAAAGATGGAATGCACTTTGAGTTAGAGACTATATAAATAATGAGAAGATGTGATGAGATATATGAAATAGTAACTGTTTACTATCCCACTAGCTGTATTAATACAACTAGAGCAACTACATCTACATCCACTACATTAGCACCAACTACAACTACAACAACAACTACAATATAAAATGGCAAAACAAACCAATTCAGTACAGAAAAGAGTGAAAGTTAAAGTGAGCAGACCAGGCATTCATTCTAAAAACAAAACATCAAAACTTAAATCTTCCAAGAATTACAAAAAAAGTTATTCTGGGCAAGGTAGATAACTTTTTTGATTATTTTAATTCATTAACAATCATGTATGTTTACATAAATTATTTATATTTTTGTAACTACCAAACAAACAATCAATTATGGCAATACCAGCTAAACAAATAGGAAGTAGCTATGAAGCTAATCTTCTTTGGCAGATCTCTAAGCAATTAGAACATTTAATTAAAGTGGTTGCACAGGGTAATACATATCCTACTACAACAACTACAACCACGCCTGCACCTTAATGCAATAGTAAAACATAATAAACCAACTACATATGAAAGATTTAAAATTTGTGCAAAGCTGCCCAAGTGATGTATATTACACATGGCAAGTGCATTTATGGCTTGAGAGCTTAAGAAACATTGGACATAGTGATAAAGCTATATCAGTGATATTCACACCTGCAGGAAGAGAGAATAGATTAAAATGGAAACAGATAGAAGACCTCTATCCAGAATCAGAGTTTCATTATTATAATGATGAAGACAATTTAAATCAACTACTAGGGATATATATCCCTGTATTAAGACCATATGTACTTTGGAAACATTTCAAGGCTAATCCAGAACTAAGTGAGAAAGCAATATTCTATTGTGATTCAGATATTCTGTTCACTAAAGATTTCAATGTAGATGAGTTCTTAGATGATGATGTTAACTACCTATCAGATACAAACAGCTACATCAATGCTACATATTTTGATAGTAAAATAAGAGATGTTCTCCCAGAGAAGCTAGAAGCATACAAAACAAGAGATGTTCTTGGAGAAATAGCTAGTGTTATTGGTATAGATAGAGCAACATGTGAAGCTAACAACCTACACTCAGGAGGAGCACAATATCTACTAAAGAATGTAGATTGTGAGTTCTGGAGTAAGGTGATGAATGATTGCATTCTTATTAGAACCTATTTACAAACAGTGAATAGAGAATATTTTAAAGATGAGAATACAGGATATCAATCATGGTGTGCAGATATGTGGGCTGTTCTTTGGAACTTATGGTTTAGAGAACAAGAAACAAAGGTGATTCCTGAACTAGCATTCACCTGGGCAACAGATCCTATATCTAAACTAGACAGTCATACAATCTTTCATAATGCAGGAATAACAGGAACATCAATGAATGGATACCCTTGTTTCTACAAAGGAAAGTATCATCAAGGAACTGATCCTACAAAAGATCCACACTTAGATGATGTATTAAACAATATAGAATCACAGAAGTATTGCACATGGTTCTATGCAAACGAACTTAATAACATAAAACAAAAATATAACCTTAATTATTAAATATCATGAACAAACGTGACTTAAAAGCGTATTCACGCTTCGATGGAACTGGTAGAATTGTACCAGGAAGTACTGTACTTAGACGTCAAAAACCAAAGGTAGGGAATTGGAAAGAAGTTCCAGCATATGAATGCTGTAACGATGTAACATTAACATTTAACATGCCTGATGTATCAATCAATGATGTATCATTACGTTTATTTTGTAATGGTACACAGATAAATTATTTGTATACACCAAGAGATTCAGCTAATGTTGGAGATGTAATTGGTATACTAATTGATACATTTAATGTATTAGGTGTCTTCTCTAATCCTAGTGCTCAAATTATCCAACTAGTAATGAGTGGTGCACAAAAAACTGCATTATGTCCTGTAGGAACATTAACATTTGATGTTGTTGCTGACTAATAAAAAATAAGGAAAATGAACAATAGACCTTTAAAAGCTTATGTGAGATATGATGGATCTGGACGTGTAGTCTCAGGTAGCCTCATATTGCGTAAAAACAAACCCAAAGTGGGTAAGTGGAAAGAGCTTACAGCATATGAATGTTGTAATCCTCCTATCCCTACACCAGTTTATCAATTTGCATTAGCATATGGCACTGATGGTAAGGGAAGTGTATGTGACGTTACTGCTTCAAATACTTATGAGACAACGTCTACTTCACTAACTAATGGTGTAATTTTATATACTAATTATGCTTTAGGTATTGTTGCACCTGATGGATGGTACGCAAATTCAGATGTTAATAATAATGCATATCAAATAACTAATAGTGATGGTGTAATTACTAACGTTACATTTTGTGAAGAATAATAAAGACAATGGCAACAAATAACAAATTAAAAGCATATATACGTTTTGATGGTTCAGGACGTATTGTACCAAGTAGTTTAATTGTTCAAAGAAATAAACCAAAGGTGGGTAACTGGAGAGAAATTAACTCCAAAGAATGTTGTGATAATGCTTGTTCAGCACCAGTGTATGGTGATAATTTTAGTGTTTTAAGTACAAATGATACTGGTTTGGGAATAATACTTGTAATTAATACAGCTCCAGGATTTACATTACAAGCACAACTTTTACTAGATTTAAATTTTGATATGTGTCAAACTCCTGTAGCATCTGGACCAATTTACACAATCCCTGAAGGATCTACAAATTATGGTATATTCTTTAGTTATGAAGACTTTAATGCAGCATGTGACATACAATTTAGACATGTATGCAATTCTGACTTCCTTTCTCAATGGACAATATTGGGAGGTTAAACTAACACTTAAATATATATAAAATGGAAGATAGAATTAAAACATTAGCTGACTTCATCAAAGAACATGGTAATATCATAGTGGCAGCTAGAGAATATTTAGAATACAAAAAAACCTTAAATAACTAATCATGGCACTAAAATCCCTATTCCCAGAAGAAATGATGGGAGATAAAGGCTCTAGTCTTACATTAGAGACTATTGCAGGGAAGTTAACATACTTCCATGAACAATTGCATTTATTGCATTGGCAAACAACATCGTATGCTCAACACCAAGCTCTTGGTGGATTGTATGATTATGTGCATGATTTCAAAGATGGATTAGTAGAAAAGATTATGGGGTATACAGGTAAAAGACCTAGTCCTTATAAGATTGAACCTCTTATAAATTGTACAGGAGAACAATGTGTCAGTGATCTTTTATCTTTTGCTTCAGAGTTAAAAGCATATGGTGAAAAGAATTCTTATCATGATGTATGTAATCTAGCAGATTCATTATCTGGAGAAGCAGCTAAAACTAAATACCTATTAACTCTTTCATAAATGGAGATTAACAGAAAACATTTTCCTAAAGTGATGCAAGACAATGATGAAACATTTCTTGCTCACTTAGAAGGTGTAATAAGTTCTGTTGATGAACTGTGTAGTCTTGAAATAACAAGATTGATAGATAGCTATAGACTGACAGATAGCTACAGATTTAGAATAGCAGCAAGTCTTCCTAAGTATAACAATATGCTTATAGAAGAAGTATTAAAGTTTTGTAATATGTTTAAATTACATATTGATATGAGTAAGAGTATTAAAACAAGTTCAGTAATAACTTTTGAAATAAGTTTGCAAGTGTAACAAATTCTTTCTACATTTGTTACAATTATAAACCAATTAAATATTTTTACATTATGGCAGAGTATAATCCTAATTCTAGGTATACATGGACTCCTGAAGACAAATTTGAGTTAACAGGACAAGAATTTGGTCTATTCCTTAATATGGTTAGATCTTATTTAGCATCAGAAGATGGCGCACGTTTTCAATTAATGTCTCAAGCTAATGAAGCGATTGAGAAGATTATGAAAGCTGGTGTTGAGGCTGATGTTATCAAGGAAGTGTCAGACACTCCTACAGAAGCTCTAGAAGCTGAGGTTATGGAATAACACAACGTAGCTGCTGGGTGACGAATAGCAGCTCTTTTCTAAAAAAAGCACTTCTCTATGAGAATATACGAACCAAAGAATAGACTAGATGTTATAACACCTAAGGGAGAGGGGGTAGTTTGGCTAGTGACTGATTATGGTCATGAGACAGACACCATCTATACAATTATTATTAATACTACAGGTGAGATGTGGCAATACACTCACTCACAAATAATCGTTAAACCCAATATAACATTTAAAAGATATGGCAATAATTAAAAAAGCACCAAAAGCTCAAATTGGTAGGTTACTAAAAAAAGGAGCAAAGGAAATAGCTGAAAAAGCAGTTCCTAAGATTGAAACTTCTACTATGAAAAACGTAGTAAAAAATGCAGGAAGAGAAGATCTAAGAGCTAAAATGAAACAATGGGACACAGATTTACTAAAAGGTAAAAAGAAAGCACAAAATGGTAAAAAGTTAACTGTTTCTAGAACTAGACAAGTAGCAGATTCATTAGACAATGTAGCTTCACAAAAAATGCAAGCTTCTATGAATAGAACAACTAAACCTGGAGGAAGTTATGATGATATAGCTCAAGAACTAAACAGACAATCTGGTAAAGATTCTGGTAATGCTAAACGTTATAAAAAATTAGCAGATGCAGCTGAAAAGAAAAAGAAAATGAAAAATGGTGGTAGTCTATCTGGACTTAAAGCCTCCAACAAAAGAGTTGGTCCTGTAGATCCTAAAGGAGCATTTACAGCTGTGCAAAAGAAAACATTAGCTGGTGCTAAAGGAAAAGCTTCTCTTACCAAAGACAAACAACTTGGAGCTACAAAAATGGCTAAAAGAGGAATGTCTGTTAAAAAGAAATAAGTCATGAAAGCTATTAAAAAAGCTCAAGCTGGTACTACAGTAAAAGATAAAACAGCTGTAGTAAAACCCAAAAGAAAACCTGATGTTGTTGCTGAAAAATCTAATTATACTTTTTTAAATAGTAGTGAAAAAGGAAAATCTCCTACTAAAAAAGATTCTACAAATTATGATCAAGGATATAATATAGGAAGAAGAGATAAAAAAAATTTATTTTTTGCTTCAGATATGAACACTTTTATGGGAAGTGTAGAAGGTTCTATTAATAAAAAACCTAGAAAAAAACTAAAATCTGGTGGTATTGTAAAAGCTAAAGATGGTAAATGGATGCAGAAAGCTGCAGCTTCTATCAAACGTAGAGGCACTGCTGGTAAATGCACTCCAATAACTAAGAAATCCTGCACAGGAAAAGCTAAAACTTTAGCTCTTACATTTAAGAAAATTGCTAAATCTAATAAAAAGAAATAATGGCTAATATAACAAAAGTTCCTAATGGTCCTCTTATTAAAAAGAAAGGTCCTTTTAAAGGAAGTGGATTAAAATCTGGTGGTACTGTTAAGAAAGCTCAGGATGGTACAACTACTACACCTGTTAAAAAATCTTGGAACCAAATGTCTCCAACAGAGAGAAAAGCTACACAAACAGAAGTGAAAACAAAAAGAGGCAGAGAAGGATTTAGTAAATACATGGATTCTATAACCACATCAAATTTTCAAAGAAATGCAGACATCAGAGGACTAACTGTAGATCAGTTAAGGAAAGATAATAAAAAACCTTATGATCAGTTTAAGATGACTCCAGAAAAATGTGGTTTTGGAAATGATAAACCAGGATGCTCAGGTTCAGAAGGTGCTAATAGGAGAAGACTAAGAAGAGAAGCTAATAGGAAAAATGGTGGACCTGTTAAGAAAGCTAAAGCTGGTGCAATGATTAAACGTGCTGATGGTTCTATGTCTAAACCTGGTCTTTGGGATAACATCCGTAAGAATAAAGGATCTGGTAAGAAACCTACTAAACAAATGTTAGTTCAAGAGAAGAAAATTAAAGCTAAAACTAAGAAATAATGGCTAAGAAATCAGTATCTCTCTCAATAGGTAGAGGAGAAAAATCTAAAACTGGTGGTTTAACTGCCAAAGGAAGAGCTAAATATAATAAAGCTACAGGAAGTAATTTAAAACCAGCCCAACCTCAAGGTGGACCTAGGAAAAAATCATTCTGTGCCCGAATGTCAGGGGTAAAAGGTCCTGCAAAGAAACCTAATGGTGAACCAACAAGAAAAACTCTTGCTCTTCGCAAGTGGAAATGCTAACAACTAAAAAATAAATATATTATGCCACAAACTAAAAAACCTGCAAAAGCAGAAAGTACAGTCATAAAACCTATGGCTAAAAAAGATAGATTTAAAAATCTAGGTGGAGAAATTGGAAATCCTCCTTTCCCAAATGGAAGAAAAGGTATGCCTTATGCACCTACTAAAATGGGTGGTGCTAAGAATGGTAAAACTATGAAGAAAGCACAAAATGGTGTTAATACATTATTACCTGGTGGATATTCTCCTAAATCAAGAGATGAGAAATATAATACATATCCTAGTATTAAATCTAAACCTAAAGCTAAAGCTAAATCATCTATACAGGAAGCTAATCCTGAAGAGATAAAAAAATATGGTTTATCAGGATCACGTAGTGCTAAATCTGGTACATCAGTTAAAAAATATCAAATGGGTGGATTTGTTTCAAATGAGTTTGCAGCAAAATCTTCTGTTAAAGCTAAACCTAAATCTAAATTTATAGATAGTCCAATAAAAACTACTAGAGGTAAAGATATAAATGCATTTCAAGGTAAAAAAGGTATGCTCGCTAAAAATGGTAAATCATTTCCTGATCTTAACAAAGATGGAAAGGTTACTAAAGCAGACATCCTTAAAGGACGTGGTGTTATAGCTAAGAAAGGTGCTAAAATAGCTAAGTGCAAATACGGTTGTAAATAATGACTTCTGGTAAAGCAAAGAAATCAGGAGCACCAAGAAAAGCTCCAAAGGTGGGTATTCCTAGAAAGGACAAACCTTTTTCAAAGACTAAGTCTATGGATGATAAAGCTATCAGAACTTCTCCACAGCAACCAATGAAAGTTAAACGTTTATCAAAATAAAGAAAGCCCTTTAATTGGGGCTTTTTTATT
>Ga0315284_10001151_pt1 | contig 37420 bp, 45 predicted proteins | sample YL17G09_16_MG_FD_203696 | JGI IMG/M metagenome (GOLD analysis project Ga0315284, IMG submission 203696) | Sediment microbial communities from Yellowstone Lake, YNP, Wyoming, USA - YL17G09_16 | ecosystem: Environmental > Aquatic > Freshwater > Lake > Sediment | place: USA: Wyoming | collected...
ATCGACAGAATGGATTGCAGCGCTTGACTTGTTTACTGCAAAGGTGACAGCGGCAGAGCGAGAGCGGGCTGGGAGAGTGTGTGATGACGAGGCTCGAATATTGCAAGCGGAGGTGGGGCGTGCAAATGGATTGGCGGCAGCGTGGAAGCTAACCCATGACGCTGTGCTGCGTAGGCTGGAGGCAGCACCCCAAGCAACAGCACCGAAGCGAATCACCGCGCAGGCGGCAGAGGAAATGGGCGCAAGGGGGGCAAAGCCAACAGAGGCAGAGCGCCTTTTATTTGAGGCGTGGATGAAGGGCCATTGCTGGAAGGTGCAGGGCACTTGGAGTGGCGAGCAGTACATCCACGAGTCCGAAACTAGCGGCATTCCCCACGCAGGGGCAATGAATACCCGCCAGTTGTGGGCAGCATGGCGGGACCGCGCAGCCCTAGCAGCACCCCAAGCACCAGCGCAGCCTGTCGGGACAGTAAGCGAAACATGGGCGCATTGGCCTGAGCGTGGGAACGTACCTGCTGTGGATTGGGCTAATGACACTCCCCCACTAGGCGGAACTAAGCTCTACGCAGTGGCAGCACCCCAAGCACCAGCACCGCTGACGGGTGAGCAGATGGGCAAGCTGTATCGACAGTCTGCCTTGCAAGATCGAATCATGGTGCGCGGCGATTGGGAGCAAGGTGTACGCGATGGTGAGAAAGCTCACGGGATTACGGGGGAGGCACAGGGATGACCACCGAACTCAAACCATGCCCATTTTGCGGGTCAGATGCAAAGCTTGGATACAACAGCGGCAATGGGGTCTACGTCCAGCGCTGGTGGGCTGCATGCACTGGATGCTGGGCCACGGGGCCGACAGTCGGCGGTAGTTCAAGCTGGTGCACGGTTAAGAAAGAAGACGATGAAGCCAAGGCTAACGCGATTGCTGAATGGAACAAGAGAAGTAAACCAAAGGGAGAGCAGGGATGACCAAGATGCCAGAGCCAGCAATGAAGGAGAAGATATGAACTACGAAGCAACATTTGTTAAACGACCTGTCCAAGTTCAGGCAGTGCAGTACACCCGCCGATTCGGTTGGCCCGAGTGGTTGCAGGACCAAATATCAGCAGGCACCGTAAAGGTGTTTGGTACAGGGAAGTTTGCTGACCCCGCCGAACCTTGCTACTGCATTATTGACACGCTAGAGGGCAAACACCGCTGCGACGAAGGCGATTGGATCATCCAAGGCGTGAAGGGCGAGCTGTACCCATGCAAGCCGGATATTTTTGAAATGACCTATGAGCAGATTAAATGACGAAAGCACTAAGACGCATCGGCGTAGTCATAACCGCCGCCTACACATCGCCGTTCTTTCTGTGCGGGTTTGTGTATCAGGTGGCTTGTAACTGGTTTGAGTTCGGACGCAACAGCGCCGACCGTGCGGGAGATGAATGGATATGACACCACAACAAAAAGCACTGCAAGACGCCGCAACCTCTCTTGAAACAATCAGCAGGCTCGCGGGGCGATCTCACTATGTTGGCGATGACGGTGAGCGCGTAGAGACTTACATGGAACACTTCGATCAAGTGCGCGGGTATGCAGCTTCTCGCGCATCAGTGGCCCGTGAAGCGCTGGCAGAGCCACAAGCGCAGAGGAACCTGCCCGACTGCTGGGTAGTCATCAAAGATGGCCGGATCATCGGAACCCACGACGAGCCATGCCATCATGAGGGGGTACAAGGCGTGCGCTACGTGCCTGCACCCCAAGCCAAGCAAGCAATTGACCATGTTCCTGACGCCAACAAAATGGTGCAAGCGCAGGGGGTTGTGTTGTGAACCAAAAGGACCTACAACCGCACGAGGAGAAGATTCTCCTTGCTATGCGTCGCGCGGTCGAGGAGACTGCAGCTAAGTCCGTAGCCGCGCGGGTGTTGGCCACCGTGGAGAGCGAACTGTTCGAGCGCAAGCTATCGCTGCACAAAGATGCCGAGGTGCGGGCTGCCAACAGGGCGCGCGCTGCCGCCGAGCGCAAGCTGAAAGAGGTGCAGGCGCAACGCGATAATTGGAGATATCAGGCGAACAAGTACCGTCTTGCTGTGATCGAGTTGAAGTCGAAACCAAAAGGAGTGATCAATGACCGAACCTAAGAGCGTGTTCCACTGGCAGGGGCGCCCAAGTATTTTCTCTATGGGCAGGGACCGTGCAGACTTTGTTGGCATCAACCACCGACGTGCGATTCGTGCGACGGCCAACGAGAACGTGATGAGCTTGTCCTTTATGGGTGGCTCTGGAGAACCGCCGCCGGGGAAGATGCAGCGGCGGCGTGATGTGTTGGTAACTGGTGGCGAGCTTGGGGCAAAGAGATGAATGACACGCCCAAACCAAACTTCGCCCTTCTGGACCGGGTTGTGCTCGACAAACTCGCCAACGAACTGTGGGACAAATTTATAGAGACCCGCGAAGCCAACGAGCAACTTCGCTCTACGAACAAAGACTTATCGGCGCTGCTCCGCAAGCAGTTTATGCAAGAGGATGACATGAAATGAAAGCAAATGACACACAGGTTGGTGGCAACCACTACAAGTCCAAGAAGGTGCAGCCTTGGGAAGCCATGGAGTCCTGCATGAGCAAGGAGGAGTTTGTGGGTTTCTTGCGCGGCAACGTGATCAAGTACACCATGCGCTGCAACGACAAGGGCGGGCGCCAAGACTTGGAAAAGGCCCAACACTATCTGACCAAGTTGTTGGAGGTGCTGTGATGACCATATTCGGAGCGAAACGAGCGGCGCCTGACCCCTACGCAGGTGAGACAGATACGCAGCGAGTATGACCAGAAGGGGACTCGGCAGGTGGAACTAGCGGCTAGGCACGGGGTATCGCAACGGGCAATTAGCCTAGTTGTTAGACGCGAAACTTATAAGGATATTGTATGAAACAACTTTTCGTCGACATGGAGACCTACTACGACAAGGACTACTCTTTGTCCAAGATGCAGACTGACGCATACATCAAGGACCCCCGGTTCCAAGTGATCGGTGTGTCGGTGGCTGTGGACGACAACGAGCCTGTGTGGTATTCGGCGCCTACGACCTTGGAGGTGGCAGGCTGGCTGCACGGTAAATTCGACTGGGAGAACTCCGCCGTGTGTGCCCACAACGTGCTGTTCGATGGATACATACTGTCATACGTGTTCGGCATCAAGCCCAAGCTGTGGATGGATACCCTGTCCATGGGGCGGATGATGCGGCCGTACCTGAAGTCGCACTCGTTGGCCAACCTCGCCAAGGAGTACAAGCTGCCCCCCAAGGGCAACGAGGTGCTGAACGCTATCGGGCTGCGTAGAGAGCAGATGTGCGAGGAGTTTCTGGACGCGTATGGAGCATATTGCAAGCTGGACACTAAGCTGTGCCGGATGTTGGCCCGGGCGATGACACCACACGTACCAGCGGTGGAACTCAAGCAGATCGACATGATCGTGCGGATGTTTACTGAGCCGCAGTTCGAGGGCGACGTGGGCATGCTGGAGAAACAGTATGCGACGGAGGTGCAGCGCAAGATCGACCTCTTGGCGGATGCCACGCTGGACAAGTCGACCATCATGTCCGGCGAGAAGTTTGCAGAGCACTTGCGCTCTCTGGGTGTGGAGCCGCCGCGCAAGGTGAGCCCGAAGACCGGCAAGGAGACCTACGCGTTTGCCAAGACCGACAAGGCGTTCATGGCGCTGGCAGAGATAAGCCCAGAGGTAGAGGCAGCGGCGAACGCGCGTGTGGGTGTGAAGACTACCATCGCAGAGACACGGGTACTGCGACTGAAGGAGATGGCGGAGCGTGGACGACTACCGGTGTACCTGAACTTCTGGGGCGCCAAGACCACGGGTCGACTGTCCGGGGGTAACCAAATGAACTGGCAGAACATGCCAGCGCGTGGCCCGTCAGCGGGCATTCGCAACGCCATCATGGCGCCAGAAGGGCATACCATACTGGTGGGGGATTCGTCCAACATCGAGCTGCGCGTGGTGATGGCCGCGGCACGTCAGGATGATGTGGTTGCCAAGTTGGCGGCAGGGGTGGACTTGTATTGTGACTTCGCGTCGAAGCTGTTCGGGCGGGTGATCACGAAGGCAGATAAGAAGGAGCGGATGCTCGGCAAGATTGCCATGCTGTCCCTGCAGTACGGTGCGGGCTGGGTGAAGTTCAAGGAGATGGTGCGTATCCAGTCCGGTGAAATCTTGAGCGACGACACAGCCAAGCGTATCGTGGACTTGTACCGTGATGTGCACGGCATGGTGATGGCACTGCACAACTACTGCAACGACACCATCCTGTCGGACATTGCACAGGGCTGCAACCTGTTGCCCGTGGATCGCCACGGCTGGGCCATCACTGCGAACGGTGGCTTTGGTGTTGCCGCGCAGCCCGGTGTCGTGTACCACAACCTGCGCAAAGAGAAAGTGGTGCGAGACGGTCGCGACGAGCTGGCATGGGTCTACACCATGGGCGCGGAGACAGTGAAAATATACGGGGGAAAATGTGTGGAAAATCTGGGGCAGTACCTTGCTGGCCGCATTGTTATGTGGCAGACTACACGCTTCAACCAGCGATTTCCAGTGGCCCTCTCGGTCCACGACGAAGTCGTAGCAGTAGTAAAGAATCAGGACCTCGATGAGGCCCGTGCATATTTAGAGGAATGCTTGTCGCTTGCACCCCCATGGTGTCGCGGGACTGTCCCGCTGGCATGCGAGACGGGTGTCGGTAAATCTTATGGAGAAGCGAAATGACTATTAAACTGGGTGACGTCAACCTCATGGTTGACTTGGAGACTTTGGGCAACGGCAGCAATGCTGTGATCCTCTCGTTGGGCGTTGCGCGCTTCGACAAGTACGGTATCAAGGACTCGGTCTATCTGCGCATCGACGAGCAGTCCTGCGTGAATGCAGGGCTTAGGATGGATGTGTCCACCGTGTTGTGGTGGATGAAGCAAAGCGACGCAGCCCGTGCGGCGTTCGACCAGCCCGGCATCCAGCTTGCCGACGCGCTTGAGAAGTTTTCGGAGTGGGTCCCAGAGGGTGCATGCGTCTGGGGAAACGGGGCTACGTTCGACAATGTGATCCTGAGCAACGCGTACAGAGCTGTTGGTATGCGCCAACCGTGGGACTTCTGGAACGACCGCTGCTACCGCACAGTTAAGAACCTGTACCCCGAAGTGGAGGCGCCGGAGTTCACTGGGGCCAAGCACAACGCACTGGACGACGCGGTGCACCAAGCCAAACACTTGATCCTGATCGCTGGAGGTAGCTATGAGTAAAGATACCGAGCAGTACGTCGTGGAGTCCCGCGACCAGTTGGTGGCTGCGATCAATGCAGCAGCATGCCCCACGTTCGAGGAGGCGCGGGCAAACCCGGTCACCGTCTCGCTGGGCACTACCACATACAAGTTCCGAGAGGGGGTGGCGGAGATACGGGCCAAGGAGATTGTGGCCAACATCCGCAAGGTCACCAAGCGGGCTTTCGAGATTGCGTGATGTGGAGAACAGCCGCACTCCCCGCACCTGACGTCCGCGCGCTAGGTGTTTTTACTGAGGTCCGCGAACGCCTTGACATCTACGAGTTCGAGGTTGGCATAGGGATACTCCCCAGCAGTGGGACAGGGAATCAGGACCCCATACGCTTGCGCGTACGCCGACCCAAGGAAAACTACACGCTCGTGGGGGCCAGTCGGCGCGAAATCATCGAAGACTTGATTACACAACTCAACAATCAACTAGCCGTAGAGGCATTGGAGGGAAGATGAGTAAACCACAACGGCTGTCCTACAGTCGTCTCAGCCAGTTCGAGAATTGCCCGAAGCAATTCTGGTATCAACACATCGCCCAGATGGTGCAGAACCTCGGCAGTTCCGCCACCGAGTACGGTACTAGGGTGCATGAGGCGCTGGAAAATTACGGGCTTGGGAAGCTACCACTGGAGGAGACGGGCGAGGCAAAGGTGTGGGCGCCGCTCGTGGACAAAATTCTGTCCCGCCCCGGGGGCAAGTACTTCGAGTACGAGATGGCTATCCGCCGGGACCAGACCGTGTGCGGGTGGGAGGCCGAGGATGCGTGGCTGCGGTCGATCGCCGACGTGTTGATCGTGGACGGTGCCAAGGCATACTGCTTGGACTGGAAGACCGGCAAGAAGCGGGACAACCCCACCCAGATGCAGGTGTTCGCATACATGATCTTCCTGCACTTCCCAGAGGTGCAAGAGGTGACGACGAGCTTCATCTGGCTGGTAGCAAACGACACGACGGACGCGACGTACCAACGGCGCTACATGTCGTCCCTGTGGATGAATTTGGAGCCTCGGTTCGTTGCTGTGCAGACGGCTGCGAATACTGGGGTGTTCCCAGCGAAGCCGTCGGGCCTGTGCCCATGGTGCGCTGCGAAAGACATTTGCCCTGACGCGAGGAAGAAGAAATGAAATCTGAAAAAGACGTGAAGGCCGCGGTCAAGAAGGCACTGGGCAACCCTGTACCCTACCTGTGGTACTACATGCCCGCAGCCAATGGCTTCGGCACACCCGGTATCCCGGACTTCGTGGGCTGCGCCTATGGGCATATGTTTGCGGTGGAGACCAAGTTCGCTGGCGGCAAGCGTACTGCGTGGCAGGATAAGCAGGCACTGGCCATCGAAGCCTCTGGCGGCCGGTACTGGCTGATCAGTGAGAAGAATGTAGGGGACTTCCAAGCAGAGTTCTCGCAGTGGACGCGGGGTGTTGCGGCCTTGCACGGGGTGTCTTGATGCTCGTAGTCCCATCATCCCGCAAACTGGTTATGGACACACCTAGCTACGCACAAGTGGCTGCGGTGATCCCCCACGCGAAAGCATTCAGCCACGGGGGGCAGAATCTGTTGGCGCTGCATCACGGTGTAGAGGAGTCGCTGGTACTAAAGAACTTCGGGTTCAGCGTACCGGCACCCATACTGTCATACTACGACTGGCCTGCGCGGTTCCCGCCCATGGACCACCAGAAGGAGACAGCGTCTTTCCTGACCATGAACAAGCGGGCGCTGGTGCTGAACGCACCGGGCACAGGCAAGACAATTAGCTCTATATGGGCTGCGGACTTTTTGATCACTGAGGGTGTGGCGAAGAAGGTGTTGATTGTGGCGCCGCTGTCTACGCTAACTGTGGTGTGGGCTCGGGAGATTCGACACCATCTACCCCATCGCGGCTTTGTGGTGTTGACCGGTGCGCCGGAGCGCAAGAAACGACTGATGGAGCAGGCGGGTGTGCAATACTACATCGTGAATCATGACGGCTTCACGCACATGCAGAGCCAGCTCAAGGATTTCGATGTAGTGATCTATGACGAGGCAACGGCGCTGAAGTCGCCAAGCTCGCAGCGGTACAAGATTTTCTCGAAGTGGATGTCGGCACATGACCCGTGGCTGTGGTTGCTGACCGGCACACCTATCTCGCAGACCCCTGCGGATGCGTGGACGCTAGCAAGACTGGTGAACTCGCCGAACTGCCCCAAGAGCTACACCACGTTCAAAGACATGGTGATGCAGAAGATCACCACGTTCCGGTGGGTATCTAGGCCAGATGCGTTGGAGACATGTAGGAAGATTTTGCAGCCCTCCATCCGGTTCTCGCTGGACGAGTGCAAGGATTTGCCGGACACGAATTTTGTAGGTCGCAAGACGGAGTTGACAGCGCAGCAGAAGAAGGCGTTCAAAGAAATGCAGGAGAAGGCCGTGACGTTTTTCTCCGGCACGGAAGTCGCAGCGCCCAACGCTGCAGTCGTGCTGGGCAAGATGTTGCAAATCTGCTGCGGTGTTGTTTATTCGGAGGCAGATCGAATTGAAATTGACGCCAGTGAGAGGTATAATTCACTTACCGAATTGATCGACGAGATCGGCGGCAAAGTGATTGTGTTCTGCCCGTTACGGGGTGTGCAAGATTGGTTATACGAGTCCCTGCAGAAGGGCGGCTACGATGTAGCGACAGTACATGGCGATGTAGGTAAGGCTGAGAGAAATCAGATATTTAATGACTTTCAGCACACAGACAGCATTCAGATTTTGTTGGCCCACCCAAAGGTGGCAGCCCACGGTCTGACCCTGACTCGTGCCAAGGACATTATCTGGTTTGCGCCTATCTACTCGCTGGAGCAATATGAGCAGGCTTGTGCTAGAATACGCAGGTTGAGCACAGAGGGCAAGACAACGGTGTGGCACATATACGCTACGCTGTTTGAGGCCGAGTTGTATCGAAGGTTGCAGCACAAACGCCGTGTGCTCGGCGAGTTCTTGGACTTGGTAAAGGGCATAAATGAAGAAGGTATTGATTGACCTGACGGGTAGAGAGTTCGGTATCTTGCGGGTTATATCCAGAGCTAGCAACAGGGGTACAACCACATACTGGCACTGTATATGCAAGTGCGGGAATACCCCAGATGTTGCATCTGGAAACCTCCTATCCGGCATGTCCAAGTCCTGCGGGTGCTCTCGCACAAAGCATGGACAGTGGAAGCGCAAAGAGTACGGGCAGTGGCGGTCGATGAGGCAGCGATGCGACAACCCAGAGCACGCGGCGTTCCACAACTATGGGGGCCGGGGGATCGGGTATAGCGCAGAGTGGAACGACTTCGCTGTTTTCTTAGAAGACATGGGCCCATGCCCAGACGGATTGCAACTCGAACGTGTGGACAACAACCAAGGGTATAGCAGACACAACTGCGTGTGGGCTACCCGAAAAGAGCAGGCTAACAATAGGAGGACGTCAGTACCGGAAGTGACCAAACAACAGATACGGGCATCTAGCGGGCCCCAAAAAGAAATCGCCGAACGGTTCGGTATTTCCCAAGCTAGTGTTAGCCGCATTAAGGCCAGTGTGCAAACCGCGTTATAAGGAGAATGGAATTGAATTTTGAACAAGCAGGCGAAAAATACATCGCCCTTCGCAATGAAGTAGCCCGCATCGAGGGCGAAGCAAAAACCGCAGTGGCGGAGCTGAAGTCCACCATGCAGGACATCGAGAACTGGTTCACTATCCGGGCCCAAGAGGAGGGCCTATCCAAGATACCCACTTCGGTCGGTACTGTTTACTGGTCCACACACAACTCAGCCACTGTGGCTGACCGCGCAGCGCTCTTTGAGTTCTGCAGTGCAAACAACGCGTGGGACTTGATCGAGTCCCGCGTTTCCAAAACCGCCGTGAAAAGCCATATCGAAGGTCACGGCGTTCCACCGCCCGGGGTGAATTTCGCCTCCGTGCAAGTGTTCAACCTTCGTAAAACCACCCCCAAGGAGTAAGTCTAAATGACTACATCAACCGCAGTAGCTACCGTACCCGCCCATATTGCCGCCCGCATTGCAGCCCGTCAGGCCGCTGGTGGAGGCAAGTCCGATGCCATGAAAGCCATCATCGGCGACGGCGCCAGTTTCCCTAAGATCAGTATCCGTGCCGGCCGCTATCGGCTGGTGGAAGACGGCGTTGAGACCCCCGTGGGCATCACGCTGGACGCCATCATCGTAGGAGTGAACCCCAAGACCTCCAAGGTGTTCTATGCGAAGGCATACGACTCCAGCGCGGACAATGTGCGCCCCGACTGCTTCTCGAACGACGGCATTACCCCTGACGCCTCGGTGACAGCGCCGGTGTCCAAGGGATGCGCAGGATGCCACAACAACGTGCTGGGTTCCAAGATTCTGCCATCTGGCGCCAAGTCCAAGATGTGCGGCGACCAGCGTCATGTGGCTGTGATCGCAGCTGCGGACCCCGGCAAGGTGTATGGCATGACGGTCCCAGTGTCCGGCATGAAGGCGTTGCGCGAGTACTTCAAGGAGCTGGATAACTTCGGCATCAACCCCGAGGAAGTCATCACCGAGTTGGGCTTCGACGACGCTGCCAGCTTCCCCAAGATCACCTTCAAGCAGAAGGGCTATGTGCCGGACAAACACATCACGTCGATCGACAAGATCGTCGCGGGTGACGAAGTCAAGGTGGCTGTGCGGGTACTACCGTTTAACGCTGTCAACCGTACCGCTATCGCGGCCCCGGCCAACAATGCACAGATCGCCGCACCTGCGGCGGCCCCAGCACCAGTGGCACCTGCAGCAACTCCCTCAGTGGACCCTGACTACGACGATACACCCACACCTGAAACGGTAGCGGCTACGGTGACGGATGTGAAGGCGAAGCCTGTGGCGGCCCCCGTAAAAGCCTCGTCGGAACTGGAGGCCAAGCTCGACAATCTGTTCGGCGAATAGTAGACTACCGCACCGACAGTGACCCCCAGCATGTGCTGGGGTTTTTCTTTCTTAGGGGTATGCGTGGACACCAAAACTTTTCTTACTCGTGTATTGTCCCCGTCTGACGAAGTCATCATCTGCACCCACAAACCTGATCCAAGCGGAAAAAACCCCAAGGGGTTCTTCTGGGATAACGGCTCGTTCGCAGACCTTGACGATGCGGTAGCGGCGATACAGCGGTTCGACAAACAGCCCGACATGACGGTGTATTACTCGGTAGGCAAGTTCGCCAACCACGGATACACCCACGAGAAGTCGGGGAAACAGAGACACCACAGATACAAGCATCTGGCCACGTCGTTCAAGACGCTGGCGCTGGACCTAGATTGCGGCCCTGACAAGCCCTATCTGACTCAGCGGGAGGGGTGGGCAGCTCTACAGGCGGGGCTCAAGGCGATCGGGTTTCCGATGCCCATGGTGGTGGCATCCGGCAACGGCATTCACTGCTACTGGCCCCTGACGGTCGGCGTGAAGTCGGAGCACTGGGAGAAGGCGTCCATGGCACTACGCATGGCGCTAGAGGAACACAAGGTAGAGATTGACGTCTCCAAGATTCACGACGCGTCGATGGTGCTGCGACCCGTGGGAACTCACCACAAGAAGCAGATGCCGTGGAAAGAAGTCAAGTGCATGGCGGATTGCCCGGACTACGAGCCCGCAGCCCTGTTTGGGTTGCTCAAGCCGTGGTTCAACAAGATGCCGACAACAGTGACGCGGATGAGTAGGCCAGCAGGTAGCAAGCGGTCCTCCGTTATGTCGTCACTGCTGGACTCGGGGGATATCGAGCTGGGGGCGGTAGCAGCCAACTGTGCACAAGTGGCAGCGTTGGTGTCGTCGGGTGGGGTGAACGACGCAGCGGGCAAGCCTGTGGAGTACCCCGTGTGGATTCTGGGGTTGCAACTGGCACGCAAGTGTCTGGACCCCGAGGCGGCTGTGGTGGCTATGGGCGCCCAGCATCCGAAGTTCGACCTGTCTGAGTCATTGGACAAGATGAATGGGTTCACGGGCGGTGTGCCGTTCTGCTCCACGTGGGAGAGCGCATGCAGCTCGGGCTGCGCCGGATGCCCTCGCAAGGGGACCATCACCAATCCGGGACAGCTTAACCGGACTGAGGCGCCCGCGCCGCCCCCGGGGGTCGACGTCATCGACCTACCAAAGGACTACTTTGTAGACAACGGCAAGGTATGGATCGACGTTGAGAAGGAGATATCTTCCACCGCTGCGGACGGCAAGAAGATCAAGAGCACGGTATTGGAGAAAACGCTGGTCTGTCCGCTGGAGATTTATATCACCGGCATCTTCACAGACCACGGCTACTCCAGCACCACAGCTACTTTGTATGTGAAATACCCGCTGGGCAACTGGAAAGAGCATGAGATGCCCCTGAGCACGCTTTCCAGCCCCAAAGACCTGCTGGACTACCTGACCAACAAGCAGGTGTTTTTTACTTCAACAGCGACGCTAGAGCGCACGAGGACTTACTTTATGAACTACTTAGAAATGGTGCAGCAACAGGCACCGACCGGGACAGACTTTGTAGCATTCGGATGGCAGGAAGATGGGTCGTTCCTGTGCGGCGAGACCCTGCTGGGGGCCTCGACAGGCAACGAAGCGCGACGACTCAAGGGGGCAGCCAAGCACTACGCAGCCAGCATCACCAAGAAAGGCTCCCGCGATGTGTGGGCGGACGCAACCGCGTTGCTGAACACACCAGCGGCTAACAACATGGCAACCGCTATTCTGTTGTCGGGCATCGGGATTCTGGGGGATTCGCTGGGCAATGCGTCTTCTGTGATTTCTTTCTTCTCCACAAAGACAACCACCGGGAAGACCCTGTGCCTGCACGCAGCCAACAGCACCTTCGGTAATCCCAAGGGATTACTCATGCGGGTGCGCGACACCGAGAACGCGATCTACAAGATGCGCGGTGTGCTCAACCACCTGCCCGGCACGATCGACGAGCTGACAGGTGTGGACCCAGAGCGCGCGGCCTCCATGGCGTACTGCTTCAGCGAAGGGCGCGAGAAGGTGTCCATGACCCAGACCCGAGACCTGCGCGAGCCGGCCACTTGGGTGGGCCCCACTATGGTGTCATGCAACATCTCGCTGCACGCTAAGTATGCAGAGGTGATGTCCCAGAACGACCCCGTGCGCGTGCGGACCTTGGAGTTCATTCAGGACGACCAGACGTTCGGCAGCACCGACGGCCGCCAGTTCTTCGACCTGATCATGGCCAACTATGGGCACTTCTTACCCGAGGTGACACAGTTCATCATCGACAACGGCGGCGAGCGCGCGGTGGCCCTGAAGGGTGAAGCCGCCTTCGAGAAAAAGTACACGTTCGTGTTTGCGCAAGAGGAGCGTTTCTTCCGGTCTGCTACCATCGGCGCCTACATTCTGGGCACCATCGGCGTCAAGCTGGGGCTGATCAAGTTCAACGTGGACCGCGTCATCAAGCACATCCTCGACCGCGTGGTCGCCCTTCGGTATCAGGCCACCAAGAACAGGCTGGACGCGTTCGACATCATTGGCCAGTTCTTGCAGGAGCACAACGAGCGCCTGCTGGTGGCTACAGAGGAGTACATACAGGGCGGTCCAGCCGCTGGCAAGGGCAAGGAAGTGGTGCAGTACCCGCTGCCGCTGAACGCCGTGGCCCGCATGACAACCGTGTACGATGCGGCTAACCCTGTGCTGCCCGGCAGTCGTATGGCGATCAACTCCGCGGTGCTCAAGCGCTGGCTGGCCAAGACCAAGGACTCCCTTGAGCGGATCACCTCAGAACTGGATGCAGCAGGTGCCCTGACGCAGAGCGGTGATCACATTCGGGTGACAATGTATAAGGGCTGCCACGGGTCCAACCCCGGACAAGCCTACTGCATCATGCTGAACATGAACCACCCCCGGTTCTTGGACGCGATCACCACCGTAAAGTCTTATCAACCCAGCCAAGTAGCCTTGGCCCTAGTAGCAGGAGCAACACCATGAACACGATCGAAGACGAAATCAAGGCCAAGGGCCTGACCGCCCCGCGCGTTACGCCGGACGACCTTGAGGCGAACATTGCCAGTGAGCATTACTTCACTGCGTATGACGGCCGATACGGCGCAATTCAGAATGGTAGTTATGTGGGTCGTGAGGTGCCGAAGGCAAACGACGACGATCTGGTGTCACTGGAACTCCTGACCTTCTGCGTTCTGGTGCTGCGCAACGGCTTCACCGCTACCGGGGAAAGCGCATGCGCCAGCCCGGAGAACTTTGACCCCGAGATTGGTCGCAAGATCGCCCGGGGCAATGCCAAGGAAAAAATCTGGCCTCTGATGGGCTACGCGCTCAAGGAGCATCTGCACGCCAACGCGGCGCGAAAGGCGCGTGCTGCGCAGTTTGACGCCAGCATTCTGATAAAACCCAGTGAGCAGATCGGCGGTGCAGCATGAACTTTGGAAACGCACTGGAGGCGGTTAAGCACGGAGAAAAAGCAGCCCGAGCGGGATGGAACGGGAAGGGCATGTGGATCGAACTGCAGCGCCCGGACTTACACAGCAAGATGACTTTGCCGTATCTGTACCTGAACTACCTGAAGGATTCTGTGAACACCCCCGGGGCCAGAGTTCCGTGGCTTGCGTCCCAAACAGATATTCTGGCCGAGGACTGGGCCCTGCTCTGATTACTTCATCCCAGCGTTTTTAGTCCGCGCAAACGAGCGGTTCTGAGACGCTGGGACAGCGCGCAGATTGGAGGGGGCATTCGTGCCCCCTTTTACTATGGGGCGTGAGTGGTCGACATCCTTGCCGTCACCCTTTTTGACCAGCCCCTTCTTCTCCATCACCGCGCGGGCAGCATTGCGGGCGGCACGGTTTTTGATTTGCTCCGGCTTTCCTCCATAGTTCTTGTATTCGTCGGCGTAATTTCTTGCGGTTGCCATCAGTCTTCTCCTCGGGCTTCGTTGATACGTTCGTTGCGGCGGGCCAGCAGCTCGTCGCGCTTCTTGGCGAAAGCTACCCAGTCGGGGTTTTCGTAGCGAGCTTCTGCCCTGCGTAGTTTAGCAATTTCTTTGTCGAACTCCGCCTTGATGCTTCGGGCAGCGATGGATTGTTGGATGGCTGCGGCGTCCGTGTTGAATGTGTAGAGCTGGAGGTTCAGGCCGCCCAGCTTGCGCGCGACCTCCAGACTGGACACAGGGTTACCCGCGAGGTCCAGCTCCGCCTTGCCCCGGCCGCCCGCCGCCTTGGTGGCGACATCCACTGCCCCCGGGGTCCAACCCGGTGTGAAGGTGGCGCCCATGAACTTGGCCCGATCCACCGCGCCTTCCCAGTCGCTGTCCGTGGGCGGTGATAGTTTCTTGCCGGTGAAGGGGTCGACGCCGCCCACGAGGCCGAGGACAGTGTTGATGAACGGGCCGCCCGGAGTAATGGGCTGTGGCCAGTTGTTGATGCCCAAGAAGCCTTCTGGCTGTTTATCGAGCCAGTTACCAGTGGGCACGTAAGCGCCGAGCTTGAAGTACACGGGATTCTTCTCGTCGCCCATGAAGGGTACGCGGATGTAGGCGTGGGGGCCGACGTTCCACAGACGTTCCCGATACTGCTCCGGGCCGCGCTTGCGCAGATCGTCGTCCTCGTCGCCGCTCGTTGCGGCCTCCAATATGGAGTAGGCCAGCAGCACATTGACCAGCTTCCAAGGCTTGTGCAGAGCTATGTGGCCCAGCACCGGCATGATGGCGTAGGACCATGACACGAAGGGCAGCACCGACTGGCGCAGAATCTTCACGGCCTTGGAGTCGATGTCGTAGTCGAGGAACGCGAAGCGCGCGAAGTTGCCCGCCTCCTTGAACTCCTCTGGGGTCAGGTAGCTCTTACCCTTGCGCGTGGCGATCTCGCCGGATTTGGACAGGAACGCAGCAAGGCGGAACGCGTTGTCTTCGGCGGCGTACATCGCGACGATGCGATCGTCGACCTTGCCGGCCATGTTCACACCCTCTGTGCCCCACTTCGCCATCTGCTCGGCCTTGGCTTTCTCGATGCCTGCCCACGCGGTCACCTTGGCGTAGACCCCCGACGGCTCGTTCTGGGACGCAGCGGACTTGTAAGCCTCGTACAGAGACTTCTTGACTTCGGTGCTGGAGAAGTCGCCCAGCATAGCGCCAGAGTTCATGAACGCGTGCATGAGGCGGCGCTCCTCGGGCTTCATCTTGTTCGGGTTGAGGTTGTACTCGAACAGCAGCCGTGTGGCCTGTGCCACGGTCGGCATGGGGATGTCGTGCAGCATGGCCAGCGTCAAGTTACTGGCTACGTTGGTGATGTGCGTGCCGGGGTTGTAGACCGTCTTGGCCTTCTTGAACACCCGCATCGTAGTGTGCAGGGCGGCTACATCGTGCAGCGGGCGGCGGTCGGTCATGTCCTGCACAGCGGCCCAGACGTCAGAGCGTACCAGCTTCCCTTGGAGGTCGCCGTAGGTGCCCATGGACACTTCGGTGCCGTCGTCGAGGGTATGCGTGCCCCCCTTGGGGATTTGCACCCACTGGTGGCGACTGCGATAGATACCTTGCAGGCGCCCAGATTTTGCCTCGGGGTCGGACAGGTTGAGCACGGAGTCCGGGGCCACGTCGACCCCCGTAGCCTTGGAGATATCCTTGACGGAGTCGAACACCACCATGTCAGCATCGCCTGCCTTGGACGCTATTGCGCTGGTCAGGTTGTTCGATGCGTGATTCGCAGCCAGAATGGCCATGGTGTTGCGCAGGGCGTTGGCGGCCTCGTTGGCTTTGCCGTCCAGCACAGCCTGTTCGGCGCTGCGGTATGCGGTGAACCGCTGGGTGCCCTTGTCCGCGCCGCGGCCGGTGTGGGTCCAGACGAGGCCATCGCTCTTGAGCACTGTGCCGGCCGGGGGCTTGTCCAGCATGGATTCGTGTATGAATCCGGCGATCTGGGGGTTTCCATCTGCATCCAATTTGTTAGGCTCCACCAACTGGTAGAACTTGCCATCCGGCACCAGATCGCCGCGCGCATCCAGTGGGGCGTAGATGTTCTCGTTGAGCTGACTGTCAGTCTTCTGTGAGGCCAGCTCGTTGATCTTGCGAGAACCCAGCGCGCGGCTGGCCACATCGTCGGCGGTCTTGGCGAAGATCATGGACTCTGTGAATTTCAGGTCCCGGAAGAAACGCTGTGCCGCCTCGGACTTGAGCCCGGCGACGTACTCGTTGCGGTGGTCCATGACCATGTCCGCCAGCTCGCGCGCCTCGGCATTACCTTTCAGGGCCGCCTTGTCGCCGTCGAGATACTTCAGGATGTCCAGCACCTCTGCGGAGGGGCGCGAGGCAATCTTGTTGGCCAGTGCGTCAGTCACGATACCGCTGATCTGCTTCTCACCCTTGTACTGCTGGAACCACTCGCGCATCATGATCGGCACGTTGAAGTTGGCGTTGACGTACCCGATGTACTTAGACAGCGCAGGGGACTTGTCTTTCACGAAGTCAGCTACTTTGCCGGCCGCCGCGTTGAATTTCTCAGGCACCTTGTCCCAGCCCATGGCCTTGAACACATGCTCGGTGATGATGTTGGGCATCAGGTTCTTGGAGAACTTCGTTAGCTCCACAGTCGGCTCTGCGCCGGGCTGGGCAGATATAGATTCAGGAGTGGAGGACTGGACGGCGGCGTAGAGCACGTCATCTTTCAGTTTTGCACCCTTGCCGGGGGCACGTTCGCCCTTGGCGTCGGCTGCCTCCTCCAACAGCTTGATGGTGCTATCCAGCACATCGTTGGCTACCGTGTCCCGCACGCCGAGGAAGTTCTGCACCAGCGAGGTGATCCGCTTCCACAGGTCGGACACCGCCCCAAGGAACCCGGTCTTGTCGGATGACTTAATCTGGGTCAGGGCAACGTTGAACTCACGCAGGGTAGCGCCGTAGGAGACCAGTTCCAGCACGGCATCCAGCGGGTTCTTTTTCTCCAGTTTCGCCAGCACGTCATAGACTTCCTGTGCCTTGGGCGAGAGCTTAGACCGGTCGTATGCCAGCACGGTTTTCAGGGACTGCTTGAGCTTGGTAACGGCGGCGTGGTTGGGGTGCTTGTGCACGTACCACTGCAGTGCTGCGTGCAGTGCCTCGTGGAGGACTACCTCGGGGGAGGAAGTTTTGGAGATGTAGATGGTGTCCGACTTGGGGTCGTAGTATGGGGAGCCGGAGGTTATGAACTCCAGCTTGGGCATCGTCTTGCCCCCCTTGAGCGCGGTCGCGATCGCTGAGGACAGGAATGCCTCGAACTGGGTCCCATGGCGGCCGATGTAGTTCAGCACCCCCACGAGGCCGGTGTTCTCTTTCTGGCGGGCGTCGTACTTCTCCTGCGACTCCCTGCCCTTGGGGCGGGAGTTCTCGCCCTCGATGGCTGCGCGTTCCAGTGGTTCTGTCTCGACGCCACGCTTCTGGGTCTCCCGGGAGTTGCGGATTTCCCCGGACCGCACTGCCGCGATGTTCTCGGGGGTGTCCAACACGCCGTCCACATACTCTTTCCACGCCCGACTGAGCATGGTGTCGATGGTGGTTTCCTTCTTAGCCTTGTCGACATTCTTTGTGCCGATCGTCTGCACTCGCCCCTTCAATACGGCCACCAGAGCGTTGGCGTTGGGCATGCCCCCGGCGGCATCCACAAACTCCTTGAGCGCAGACGCAAGGCGCACTTGCACTTCACGTACGTCCTGTGCGGTCTTGGCGCCGACGGCGTTGGCCTGCGTGTTGCCCGAGGTCTCGCGGGTTTCCCCGGGGCTCTTTTTGAGCAGCGCCTTGGATGCGGTGGGCGTCCGGTTGGAGACGTTGTTGTAGTGGTCCTTGGCCAGCTCAATAATCTTGTGCGCTGCATCGCGCACCGCGATCATCTGCGCCATGTACTTGTCCTCGGTAGCAGCATCGGGGACCATTGACTTCTCACCGTACGCGCGGGGCGTAGCTGGCGTGCCGGACTTCGTGAATGGTGCTTTGATCGCCCGCATGATGCCGGACAACACCTGCTTGGGCATGGTGATCTTGCCACGAACGCGAGCGGGCTGCGAGGATACCGAGGCTTCGAGGTCAGCAAGGATCGTGCCAAGCTCGGAAGTGTCTTTGGAGGACATTGTCCGGGGCGCGGGCTTCGCCCCTTGTGCTGCGGCCTGCGTTGGCGCCATCTTCTCTGTGATTGCATTGGCGATCTGGGTCTTGGTCATGCGCCCCTTGACCTGCACACCCAGTTCCTGTGCCTTGAGAGCCAGCTCGGTGCGGGACATAGCGCCCATGTCGGCCGGCGAAAAAGCTCCCGCAGCCGGAGCCGCGGGAGTAACAGGGGGGGCAACCGCAACAGGAGAACCCTCTGAGGGAGACGGCTCCAGTGTATCACGGCCGGTTACGGCGGCGATGCGTTGCTCGGCGAGGGCTTCCCGACGGGCTTGCTCTGCATCACGGGTGGCTTGCGCCTGCCCGGCGGCGGCGCGCTGCTCATCCACGGACTGGTATCCGCCCTCAAGCGTCTGCTGCGACTGGGGCATGTTCTGCCATGCCGCACCTGCCTGCCCTGCGGACACTGGTGCCCCGGGGGCGCCCTGCATGGAGGTTAGGTCGGATGGGCCGTACGCCGACGGGGACATGCCCTGCCACTCCTGCCCGGCAGTGGTGATGGGGGTGTTTGTGGAGTCGTACCCCATAGGGATGACTGGCTCGTTCGGTATGCTGAGAGTTCCGTTGAACCCCAGTTGGAGCGGCGCCTCGTACCCCAGCTGTGGGGCGCCAGCGCCCTCAGGCTCTGCGGCGGGGACCTGTGCTGGTGGGGGAGCAATGTCCCGGGGGCGGTTTGCGTAGGCTGCGCCGGCGCCGAACGGGGCCATGAGCGCGGCCATGCCGAGGCCAGTTTTGAGCCCCTCTACGCCTGCAGCATTGGGGTCTTCGTATGTGAATCCGGCGTCGTTGCGCACAGCGGTCTGCGCTGCAGCTTGTCCATACTCAGTACCGGCCTGCACTCCGGCGTTGGCCAGCAAGTCAACTGCTACCCGCTTGCCGTACCCCATGGTGCCGTCTTTGACAAGGCTGGTAAGGGCTCGGCCCGCCCCGGGGAGCAGCCGTGCTGCGGCGGCGTCCGCCAGCGACTCGCCGATACCCTCGACGGAGCCAGTCTTGATACCAGCGGCCTTGGCCGCCTCCGGCGTGAGCCCCTGCTTGATACCCTGCTGGTATGTGTCCCATGCCTCTGACGAGCCCATGGCGTATCCCGCGGCCCCAGTGCCCACGATGGGTGCGGCGACAGACGCAGCTCCGGCAGCCGCCGAGACCGGGATGCTGCGGGCGCCCTTGATAAGGGAGCTAGCTACTTCTCCACGTCCGTAGGTATCTGGCATGGAAGCTGTTCGGTCGTACTCTGTAGCGGCGTCGCCCAGAGACTTCTCCAGCCAAGACCCGGCCGGGGCGTTCATAGCCGCCGCCTTCACGCCCATGTTCGGGATGTCGCCGATGCCGGCCCACGCTTGGTTGGCAACCTCGCCCGCTGCGGACATAAGGCCGCGGTCAGCAGCCTCCTTATCCATCCACGCGCGTGCCTCTGCAGCAGTAACCTGATCGAACCCCGGGGGGAGCTTGCCGGAGTTGTCCACGTCGAAGTATCCAGCCTTGGCATACTGGTCCATCTCAGACAGGTTAGAGGCGCTGAACTCTTTACCGCCGGAGAACATAGTGTCTGTCTGGGGGTTGTATCCGAGCACGGGGCCACGGGATGCGCGCGGTGGAGGCGCCATAGCCGCCATAGCGCCTTGGGCTGCTTCGCGGGAGCGCAACAGTGCAGGATCAGCAGTGGGTCCGCGACCTAAGCGAAGCCCAGCGGGCTGGGGTAATCCCTGTGGAAGAAATGCCCCTTCGGACTTCTGCCCGCCTACGAGCGCGTCGTCAGCGCGAGAGTTAAAGTCGAACAGATTGCTCATGGACAGCCCCAGTGTTATCTGAGGCTGATTGTAATATCTAGTTAGCGTTCTGGGGTGATGTCGACGAGCGTCGATCCGCCCGGACGGAACTTGTTGCCGGGGTCGGTTTCCACCCGATACAGGCGGCCGCGGGCAGCGATCAGAGATTTACCATCCCCCATGGGGACCTCTTTGAACTCACCCGGCTTGAACCCAGCCTCTATCGCGATCTTCTGAATCGCGAGGTTGGACTTCGTTTCCTCGGTGACACGATCCTGCTCGCCCTTGGCGCCTGCAACCATGATCTCGCCCTGTGCCTTGGCTACGGCTTTCTGCAATTCTGCATTGGCCGCAGCGGCTGCATCACGGGCCTTGGCGCTCAGGAACTGGTATTGCTCCGCAGGAATGCGACCTTCGGCATACAGGTTGAACAGCTCCGCTTCGCGCGACAGGTTCTGCAACACAGCGTACTGTGTACGCATCTTCATGATGGAGGCAGGGTCGCGCGTCGCGTTCGCCATCTCTTGGATGTGCGCCATCTCCTGCTGGGCCTGCGTGATCTGCTGTTGGGCGATCTGCATGGTCTGCTCTTTGGTGAACCCACCAGAGGTAGCCTTCGCCAGCGGAGTGCCCGGTGTAGCGGTCAGGGCGGGCTGGGGCGCCTGTGCAACTTGTGGAGCTGTACCAGTGCCGGCCGTAGTGCCCGCCTCGAACTGGGCCATGACTTGGCGCAGACGGGGGATGTCTTGGGGGGACAGGGGCTGGTCGGGGGACACCCCCAGCTGACGCGCCACGTACGATGCGTAGTTCGCAGTGGACCCGGGGGCATTACCGGGGTCGGCAACGGGGCTCCACTTGCTGACAATGCCTCGAATGGTGTTCAGCCCGTCACGCTGCATGTAGAGGCCCAGCTGGCGATCGGCTGCGGCGGCACCAGCCTCTGGGGTTTGGAACACGGCAAAGCCGCGGGCATCAGCGACAGCGCCGGGCTGCCCTGCGAACTTCAGATTGCCGGGGTTGTTGTTGCGCACAGACAGAGGAGCCGGAGCGTTGGCGGCGGCCACGCGCGCATCGTACTGCGCCTGTGGGGTACGCACGGGTGTGCGGGTGTTGTTCTTGGCTTTTAGCTCGTTGAACGCAGCGACGTTAGTGTCGCCTTGTTGCATGGGGGCGGCCACTGGGTTGCCTGTGGGGGACATCTGCTGTCCCACGCCTTGGTTCTGCTGGATGAACTTCGTCTCGTCCGGGGTCAGCATCCCGCCCTGTAGCTGGCGGCGGCGCAGATTGGCGAGGCGGTTGACGTCGATCGAAACACCTGCTGGGGCGTTCGCGGGAACTGGGCGGCCACGCGCTAGGCGCGCGCTCTCGGCGTCAGTCTGGTCGGGGCCAGCGGACACGCTCTCGCGAGGTTTGGCCACAGCGGGGCGGCCAGCGCCCACAGGCGCTGTTGCAGGGCGAGCTTCGGCGGTAGGGGTTGCGCCAGCGGCGCCCGGGGTCGGCAACGACTCCAAGGTCGGCATGCGACGGGCGATCTCCGCCTGCTTCATCTTCTCCATGCGCGCCGTCTGCGCCTCTTGGTCAGATATCTTCTGGCGCTGGTCTCCGAGAGCGTTCTGGTCGTAGAACCGCTCCGCTGTGCGGGCGGTGCCGTATTCGCTCAAGAATCCCATGTCATGCTCCTACTTGTTTGTCGGCCTTGTCTTTGGACAGGGCGAATACGTCGTCCAACAATCCATAGGCCCCAGACGCGGTGCCGGCGCCGTTGTTCCGCACCGCTTGCTCGTACGCGTCATCATATGTGGGCGTGGCGTTGCCAGTGTACATGCCAGCGGCGGCTTGCAGCCCTGCACGGCGGCCAGTGGACGCGGTATCGTAGGCTTGGGTGGCGTTGGACACGCCTGCGGTGGAACCGGCCAGCATAGCACGGCGGTTCTCGGCGGCCTTAGCGGATGTGGACATGCCGCTTGCGTTGTTGCGGTCGATGCCTCGCTTTGTTGCTGCTTGTGTGCTGGCCCATGCGCGCTGTGCTTGGTTCTGAGGGTCCATGGTGGACATGGTGGTGGCCGTAACTTCGTCAGCCAAAGCGTTCTTCTTGCCCACGATGGCGCGGTTCTCTGCATCCGCAGCGGAGCGTTGGGTCGCGTAGTCCCGCTGCAAGCCGGCAATTCTGTCGGATTCTTGTGCGCCGAGGTACGCGCTCACAGCTTTACCACCCAGTCGCAACACATCTTGGTTGTCAGCACCGAACTGGCGCACAGCGCCAAGCGTGGACTTGCCCTTGGAGAATACGGATTCGAGCTGTGACGGGGCGTTCTCCCACGCGGCGCCGGAGAGTGGACCAGAGCCCATGGAGCCGAAGCTGCCTGTGGCGGTGGACGCTGCGGGGGCTACCGACGAGATCGTCGCCCCGGGGTTGAAGATACCCGTCGCGGATGCGGGAGTAGGCATTGGCGTGTTCAGACGCCCGGTCTCAGAAGCGGGAGAACCCATGGAGTTCGTCACTCCGCTCAAGGCAGTGCCGGCCAAGTACCCCCCAGTAATGTTGCCGAGGTTGTTCGACCCATACTTGCCTTGGAACCCGCCGGTCAGCCCGCTAGCAATAGCGCCAGCCGTGCCGGGGTTCGCAACGGCAAAGTCCTTGGCCGCCGAGGCGCCCGTCTTGATCACGTCAAAAATAGTGTCCCACCATGCCATGGTTATTCTCCCACCTTTGGAACTTCAGAGTACCGGCGCAAAAGGGAGTCGAAGAAATCTCGACCTTTGGCATCCACTACGTGTTTAGGTATCACGTACTCTCCGTTGGCGACTTTAACAGGCTGGCCGGAGGACTCGTTGATCGTACCGATGGAGTCGCTGCGCCCGGTGCCCGGCCCTTGGAGGAACCCGCCGTTGGCCATGCCGTTGGGGTTCTGCATCTGCGCCTGCGACGTGGGAGGAACTTGGCCGGGGGGTGTTGGTTGGCCTTGACCGGGCATCGCCATGGCACCGCCTGCGCTCTGGCCCAGCGCGCGGGAGATCGCAAGAATCTTCATGATCACAGACGGGTCGAACGCGGGCGGCAGCGGCGACATACCTTGCTGGGCTACGAACTGGCGCAGTTGTGGGTACAGCTTGGGGTTCTGCAGGCTCGCTTCGGCGATCTGCCCCATGGTGACTACTTCCTGCTCGGTCAGCTCGCCGGACTGCATCAAAGGTTGCAGGGTCTGCATCACCTGCTGCTGGAAACGGGGGTCGCGCGACATCTGGTTGACGCGCATGTTGATCATGTCTGGGGAAGCGCCAGCCTCTGGGCCACCGATAGCGCCACCGCCCGCGAAACCCATGGCCAGCATGGGGCCGTTCGGCGTCATGGGCCCACCATCAGCGTACCCGGGGATGGACAGGCCGACAGGGCGAGAGAAACCCTCAGACGTAGCCATACCGCCGTCAGCAGCCATCATAGACCCGGAGGTAAAACCTGTGTAGGTGTTGGGTGTGCCGGACATCTCTCCGCCACCGCCGCCAGAGTCCCACCCGCCATAGCCGCTGGAGGATGTACCCAGCTCCACAGGCGGCAGGTCAACGGCGTTGTTCGGGGTCTGGGGGTTGGGGTCCCCCACAACAGTAGTCTCGGGGCGGTTCAGGTTAAGCCCTTGGATGAACGCACCCATGGGGTCGCCGGACATCCGTGCAGCCGCGTAGGCCCCCGGGGTCTGGTACGGGTCAGCCATCCCATTAGCCTGTAGTCCGGCAGAGCGGCCTAGCCCGTCTGCCCAGCCCCCTGTAGGGCCGGCGCCGTTGGGGCCATCCACTGCGTTGAACCCTTGATATGCATCGTATGCACCTTTGGCCAGCCCATACCCGGGGATGATCGCGCCCGCTAGCGTCTGCACCAGATCACCTGCGGCGCCAGATAGACGTGCTCCCCGCTGATCCAGCGTCTCTTTGTCCAGAAACGCGATAGTCTCTGGGCTCATGGGGGCGTTCCAGCTGCTCCCCCCACCACTGCTGATTGGCTCTGGCGGCGCACGACGGAGACCGGCATCCGCTGGTAGTTCCTCCAGAATAGTCGCCGAGGATGGCACTAGGCTGGAGAAATAGTCGACGCCCTGCGCAGCCCGCGCACCGCGACCCGCGCTGTTGAAGCTGCCCCGTTGGTTGATGTCGTCTAGCAGTGCCATAGTTACTTCCTCAGATTTTGGAGGAGCGCGTTAAGCGCATCCTGTATTTTAGCTACGTCAGCAGCTAGTTGTTGCACATCATTCAAAAGTTTCGTGTAGTCGCCTAGTGTAGGCACATACACTCCAGATATCAGGTAGTTGTCCCCGCGGGCAGTTACCTGCGTCATGAGCTGAAACTCTTGTGGGACAACCGGGACTGCGTCGTTGGTGATGGCCCGCCCGGGGCCGCGCTGCCCCATCATGATCTCCAAGTTCTCCTTCATCGCGGCCAACACGTCGTACTGCCACTGCGGTATCTTCTCGTTGGGTATCGAGGGTATCCCTTGGTATTGGGGCATCAGGCGCCTCGCAATCCAGAGACGGTCTCGGCCAAGTGGATGGCGCGGACCCGGGCAGTGGTGGCCACCCGCACCTCGAACGTGTCGGCGCGATACCCCGTGGGCAGGCGGAACGGCAGGTCGTTTGTGATGGTGTTGGAGTAGACAAGCTGCTTGTTCACGAATAGCTGGAATATCGCAGAGAACTCCGTCTCGCGAAGGGGGGTAAGGCGGCTTGTGGCGAGAGCCAGCTCCCCCACGTCGTCCGCGCACAGATCGCCCCCGATGTTGCCGGTAGCTACAAGGGCAGTGTTCCCCGCGATGATGGTGGCATTCTCTGCAGCGGCTGTTGCTTCGCCCTCGGGGGTAGAGAAGTCCGCGATAACGCGCGCCGCGCCGAAGTTGATGTACTCCTTGATGGTGAACACCTTGGACTTCCAATCCAGTGTCGTCGGGCCCACACTCGGCGAGTTCCACAACAGGACTTCCTGCCCGTTAGCATAGTAGAAGCGGTCGGTCGTTGACACGTACCACGCGGCGGTGAAGACGATGTCGGTCTGCACAAGGTGGCCGCCGACTTGGTCGTTGCGCTCGAAGATGAAGGTGTTGGTGCCGTCAGAGCCGAAGTACCGCCCCCGGTAATACTCCCCCGCCAGTGACGCGGGGATGACATCTTGGGCCCAAGTATTCCAGCTGTGGACGTTCTTGGTTAAGTAGTCAGTGCCAATCATTGTCGAGTAGACAGCTAGTCCGCCAGTAGAGGACCACGCTACGCCGAAGCCGATGTTTATGATGCTGCGCTTGGACAAACAGGGCAGGATGAAGTCAGTCCGTACCAGCGACTGCGCGCTGGGGTTGTTGCCGGTCAGCACCCATGGAGTCTTCTCAGTCATCACCAGCAGGGTGGTGCCAAAGGCGCCTAGCCCGACGATCGTTGAGTCGATCTGTTGGCGATACTTGATCGGCCACGCGTGGGGCTTGCCCGGCTCGCAGAAGCAGACGGTGTTGCCGAAGAACCCGACGATCATCCCGTTGTGGATGGTCAGCAGCCCTTGCATGTCTGCGTCAGGCTGGTCATAGTCCTCCGATTCGAGAATGGTGTCCGCGTCCAAGGTGCTCACATCCACGTCGTCAACGAAGGAGGTAGTGCCTAGGGAGACTTCACCAACACGGAAATACTCAGTGCCTGACACGCCCGCCACAGTGCGATAAATCCGCACCTTCATACCGGCGGTCTGGTATCCAGCGCCATGGGTCCACGAGGCTGGAAGCCCCGTTATCGTGACGGTCTGCCCTTCGCGCACGTAGACCGCCGGGGATGGCTCGGAGGGTACAGACTCCTCCTCCCATGCAGTGTAGTAGGTGAACACGTAGGTGCGCAGGGAGACAACCCCGGCCAAGTCAACGCGACCCGCCGCATCTGCGGTGGAGGCTTCTGCAGCACCGAACGAGAAAAAGCTGAATGTGGTGGCGGTCAGCGCCGTGACAGGGATGTTGGTCAGGTTGTACCCGGTACCGCCAAAACCTGTAGTGGTTACATAGTCGCCCGTGGTCAGCCCGTGGGCCACAGAGGTGGTGATGGTGGCGGTGCCGCCTGCGTCACGCGTGCGGAACGTGGAGGACTTCTGTGAGAACGTCCCGGCGGCGGCGGCCGGCACGACTGCGGGCAGGGGTAGCCCGAGGATGTAGCTGGATGTTGGGAACGCGGCCCCTGAGGTGGCCATGGCGTAGTTCGTCACCCGTGGTAGCCCGTCACCTGTGTAGTAGATGCGCTGGGTGGTGTCGCCCTCGATCTGCGCAGTGGCTACGTCCACATCAGTCGTCCAGTGCAGCCACTTCAGCGAGCCGTCGCCCGGGTCCGTCATGGGGTAGATGGACCGGATAGGGCCGGACTTGTCGAGCACGGCGGCAAGCTCTGCGCGGCGGTACGGCAGCAGATCGCCCGAGGACAGGTCTAGGTTAAACGCATACTGCGCCACAGTCTCCGGCAGAAGCTCGGGACTGATCTTGGGTGCTTCCCCGAAGAACTTGGTAATCTTTAGCGCAGTACCGGGCACAAATTACCCCCAGTTGCGCTTGGTGGACGACCGGGTGCACTTCACCATGCCGCCGTCCTTGTACCCTGTGGCCTTCTTCTCCTCGCGGTCCAGTCGTTCTTGGCGCCCCTCAATCTCCTTGGCGGCGGCGTCAACTTGGCCGCCTCCGAACAGCTTATTCCAGACGGAAGTTTTCGTGGCGTTGGGGGCTGACGCAGGACGTGCGGGCTTGGGGGCTGTGGCCATAGTGTCTCCAGAGGCGGTAGATGCCGTAAACGGCGAAAATCCACAGTGACGTGCGAAAGAATCCCATATTCCACAGGACGAACGGCATGCCAAAATAGAAGTTCGCGGACATGCGCTGGATTCTACTACTTAGGCCAAGCGTCGACTAGGGTTTTGACGTCGTTGGCGTGTCCGTCAGCTTTTGCCGCCAAGTCGATATATCGTGCTGTGCACTGGAGGAATAACTCTGGGACGGGATCGGCGTAGTCAAGGCTGGGGGCGAAGGCAACACCGCTGGCGGTGAGGCGAGGACTGGTGTGGGATTCGAGAGCACTGCGCAGCCGGTCAAGTTCAACCCGAGCAGCGCCAGCATCAGCAAGTAGAGTACGCTGGCGACTACTCGCAGCCTGCTCCGCCGCTCTCGCTCGCTGCTCGTTTTCCACGAGCTGCTGTACACGGGCTGTGTTGGCCTTGGCAATGGACTTTTCAAGTTGGGCGACATAGGTTTTCCCCTTTTCAATTTCGAGGGACAACCCACTGTTGTCCCACTTAAGCTTGCACGATGTTGCAGAGAGTGCGGCGACGAGCGCCAGCCACACCCACTTAGGAACCAGATTGAGCAGGGTCAGCATTTTCTTTCTCCATCTTGCGGGTCTTGAAGCTGTTGACCACGGCCATCGTTTTGTCGTAACCAGCGTGGCCGACAGCGAATGTGCCGTACAGAATCCATGCCTCCATGTCGAAGCCCTTGGTGTATGTGTGCCACGCCAGCCAGATGGCGAGCTGGAAGTGGAAGGTGGTCGCCGCCAGCTTGGTCAGCGAGTAGCTGCCATCCTTGCTGGTGATAAGACCCATGGTGAGGTCGCGGACGAAGCGAATCGGATTCATTGGGTGCCTTTCGCGCAGATAGTGACCACACCGGCTGGCCCTCCAGTCCACTGGGCGCGGATATCTGGGCCGCTAGGCAGGCCTCGTGGAGCGTCAGGCAGGCAGAGAACGCCAACCGTTGCCCGTGGGCCAGCTAGGGCAGTTGCCAGCACGGCGCTTGGCCGGGTAGTGGTGGTGCCGTTGATCTTCACTCGCCATACCGGAGGCTTGAGGATGTCAGCACGTTCTTTGCAGAGAGCTAAGGCTGCTGCGTCGGGTGGGGCGTCACAGCTCCACGGCAGGTACATCTTTACAGCAGCCGCGTATGCAGCCTCACGATCCGCAGCAACATAGATGCCTGCAATCACCCCGCCGAACTTGGCCGGGTCGCACACCGCATGGGTGCAGCTCAAGCCAATGTGAGTGCCATTAGCGCATGGCACATAGAGATGCTTGCCGAGCGTGCCAGTCTCCCAGCGCACAGGGCCGGGTACTACCTCGCACGAACCGGCGCGAGCAATGGATACGCCTGCGGCTGACCCAAGAGCCATGACGATTAGGCCAATAGCGAAGCGAATCTTGTAGGGAAGCGGCTTGTGAATCATGGTTTTGGCGGGAGGATGGTCCAATAGACGGCTGCGCCAGCTTTAAGCATTGGGAGAATGTGAGCTTTAAGCATCGACAGTGCAGGCTGCGAGCGCACGATGCTCTGGGCGCCAGAGCGGTAGCCGGGAAGCAGGCAGCCCTCCGTATGGGTCGCGTCATTGCCTCCGTGGATGCGGATGTACTTGTAGCCGGGGACGTTGAGCAGGGTCAGCGTGTCAGGGCCGAATCTGTTGCTGAACGCCGCAGCGATCTTGTACGTGCCGACTGGGATGGCCGTGATGCCAGCCTTTTTCCACTCAGCGACGTGCCGCCCCTCCACTTCGCGCACCGTGTCTTCAAGGATGTCGCATAGAGCCAAGTTGCCCATACTCAACTTGGAGAGTGTCGTTGGGCCGATGGATGGTTCGCGCTGTTGCGTAAGTATCATGTTGGCTCCTTTGCGTCGCTTGCGCGGGTTCGGGTTTCAGGTGTGCGCTCTTCAAGCAGGTCACCCAGCTCGTCCTGCATGTAGCCGGGCACGGTGATTCCGTGCTCCTTCACAAGCCCCATGAACTGCCTAACCAGCATTTCCGTCCGGGTCAGTTTTGTCTGCTGGCGGTGGAGCTTGGCGTCCATGATGTGGAACTGCTGGTGTAGTAGCGCGTTGTCTGCCTGCAAGGCTTCGATCTGACTTCGCAGGGTGTCAAATGATGTCTTCTGCGCCGTGCTTACGCTCTGCGCGGCCTGCTCGGTGCGGAAGAAGCTGATGGCCTTTTGGAACAGCAGAGCCACCGCGCCTAAGCCGACAGCGCCCCCAAATACCTTTTCTGGCAATTCCCACTCTGTCATTTCTTGGCTCCGTCAATCGTGTGTGCGCCCACCCAAACTTCGGCAATGACGAGATATATGAGCATTGCGTCTGCCGCGCCCATGGGGCGGTTTGGGTTGTCTGCAAAGCTCATGATGGTGAACAGCCAGAGGTACGAACCAACGACAACAATGGTCAAGGCTCCGATCTTGTTGATAGGTCGAGGCCACTCCGCCACGACCATGAATTTGGCGCAGCCGTAGACAAAGAAGGCAGCACCCCAGACCCATGCGGGGGCCTGCTCAAGCATGCGGTCATAGGCCCCGTTGTAGGGGTTGGCGAAGAACAGGCCAAACGAAAACAGCAGAGCACAAACCCCGATTGCCATGCGGGTTGACGTGACATCAGCTAGGAATACATCAGCTAGGCGTCTGGTCATATATGAAAACCATCCGGGTCGTAGCGGTCGGTATAGACCTCAATCCAGTTGGCAAGCCGACCACGCCATCCGGGGAGATATGACAGAAGGAGGCTCACAGTTGCGCCCTCAGTTGCGCCCTCAGTCTCTTGATGTCTTCGTCGAAAGCCTTAACCGCACGATACCCGTAGTTCGCAGCCAGCACCTCTGCCGACGCGTTCAGTTCCATGACGGTAAGCATGAACTCGCGGGGGGCACGGGGCAACATTTGCTCACGCTCTAGGCGTTCTATCTCCGCTTTCGCTTGCTGTTTAGCGGCTTCCGCTAACATTTCTGCGGGCTTAGGTGTATTGATGATCCGCAGCTCGCCGTCCACCAATTCCTCGGTGACAACGTGCGTGCGCTCATCCTCGCGGGTGCCAACAGTAACGACTTCAACCAACCCGTGCGCAGCCTTGTCATCAGGCGTGGACAGGTTCAGCCAGTTGCCGGGGTACTGGACACCGTTGATTTCAAAGGCAGAACCTTCGCGGATATAAGTGTTGGTGGGTTGGTGGTAGAACATGGTTGATCCTTAACGGGCAAGTGCTGATTGAAATGGAGCCTCGGCTATGGCGTAGAAGATGTAGTTGGTGCCGTTGCCGTTGATGTTTCCGTTTGTGCCACGAGGCTTGAAACCGTTAGACAAGATGTCGAAGTTCCAAAGTGCATTTACCTGTTCTACAGCACTGTCATTTGCCAGCATTGCATTGTTCGCAACGTTGACTGTCCCGCGTGCTGTGTCAAAGATCATCCAGTTGAATGTGTCGTTGCTGGACTTCATCATGATCCAACGTGGTCTGAATCCGCAGTAGACGAATGGACCATCTGTAGAGCCGTTGCCTGTGTAGCTGCTGATGCGGGAATAGCCGGGGATTTCAGAGAAGCAGTAGGCGACCATGTTGCCGCCGTTGGTTCCAGCGGAATTGCCAAGCGTGATAACGCTAGATGACGGAGCAACGCTATTCAAGAACGCAACAGAAGAACCGGGTGCCGCCGTGGTGTTCAGGTACAGTAAGTTGGTCGCCGGAGTTGCGATGTTCTTGTGGTACGTATGCCAGTCGGTTGCGCCGCTGCGGTTCTTGAAAATAATCATTGCCGGTGCGACACCAAGGCCATGCCCTACCGTTGCACCCGATGTGGTGTTGCCTGTCCAAGTAACGATGCTGAAACCAGCAACAGGATTAGCACTCACCTGTGCAGAGATAGACCCTGCGGTGTTGGTGACTGCTGCTCCACCCGCTCTCCATAACCAATCAACGTAGGTGTTTGCGCTGGTATTTATACCCGAGCCCGAAACATCATTGCCCGTTGAGAAGCCCGCAGAATCAAATGATGTCAGAGTATCTGCGAATGTTGCCTCGGCGTTTGTCGAATTGGATACGAGATATTTGCCCACACCGCTGATTGAATTGTAAAGACCGTGCCACTGCGTTGAATTCCGGTTCTTTACCCACACAAAATCAGGCCGAAACTGTGCGCCAGTTACTGAGCGGGCAACACCCGATCCGAGGTGTGTCACCACATCAAAATGCAGCTTCGGGTTTGGGATAGGCGCTGCTGGCAGGTTGCCGGTGTGTAGGGCTTTCTGACCACCTGTGGGACCGGTTGCCTGCCAAGGTCGCTGCCCGAAGTTATAGTCTCCTGACCCAGCAGGGAACGCAGCAGGAGGTGTCCAAGTTTGTACTGAGCCGCCTCGCTCAAAATACCAAGTACCCGACTCTGGAACTATTGTTGGTAGGTCGGTTGCACCAGAGGCCGTCAGATTCCCGTTCGTGAGCGTAGATCGACCTGTGTGGAGTGGATTCAAAGTCGCATAATTCCCACGCTCCCCACCCCCACCACCAAGTGGAACATCAATCATCGAGTCGTAGGTAACCCCAGCAGTCAGGCTGATATTGTTCGCCGTCCAGTTGTTGCCGTTGCCAGAGCGATCTGCAACCAGCGTTGTGGTGCTGGTGGGGTCCGAGAAGTCCAAGCGAAAACCGTTGGTGCCGTACGTACCTGTGTACGCTCTAGGCTGCCACATCCCGTTGCTGTCGAACTGACCAAACGAAGTAGGTGTTAAAGCTTGTCCATCGATGAAGTGAACATCGGACACAAGGCCATCAAAAAACTGCGTACCGCTTCCAAGCTGCCCGATAAAGTGCGCCCGAGGTCCGTTAATGGAGGGGTCTATGTTTTGACCGCAAATGGTATTGTTTGCCCACGAAGTAACGCGAACGTTGTTCACGTACAAAATCGTGCGATCTTCCGCTGTCGTATTTGGAGTGTCGTACACCAGCACGACATGGTAGTGCGCAGAAGGATCACGATAGACCGCCGTGGTAGTTTTCAGTGTGCTTGCAGCGCCGCCAAAAAAATCATCGATGTTCAAACGGTCACTGGCATCAAACTCCAAAAATGCGCGGTCGGAACCGGACAGGTAGGGACTGAAAAACGTCTGCCGCCCAAGTGCGCCGCGCTTCACCCATAGCGATAGCGTGGAGCGACGACGATTCGTTGCGGTAGTGAATGTTCGATTCAGAAACGCCGAAGCACTTGCTCTGAATCTCAAGCTGCGCTGTAGCTGGTAGCCCGCTGGTGCGGAGCCGAGCAGGACGGGGCTACTTAACATCGTTCAGCATCCGGCAGGTGATACGTGTAGCGCTCTCCACTTGGTAGGCAAGCACGTCGACTGCATTGGCTGTGGTGGTCAAGGTCGGTGCGGTGCCGCCCGGGAATTTCCATGCGGTGTTGTATGCCAGTGTGTAAGGCGTCGCACTCTGTGTAATGACGATGACACCGCCCTGCCCAGCCACTTGGTTAGTGGGGGCTCCTAGGGTGCGGTTTCCTGCGAGCGTGAGCGTGAAGTTGTTGGCCAGTGCCAGATCGACGGCAACGGTAGCCGCGTCGGTCAGCGCCACGGGTGCGCCGCGTTGGGCGCGCGTGAACGACTGCGTAACGTCGAGGTCAGCGTACGAGTCGAGTCCGAGGTTGATCCGGGCGGTCGCGGCGTTGGCCAGATCGGAGAGGTTGTTCGACGCTGCCAACGTGCCAAACAGGGAGTCGGCGATGGCCAGCGCATTGAGCCGTAGCGAGACGATGTCCCCGGCGTTCCATGTCTGCGCAGTGGTGTTGTCTTGCGCGCGGACCACGGTGAGGGTGTCCCCACTGCGGGCCGTCACCCGGACGATCTCACGTTGTAGGAGTGCGTTTTCCAGAGTCAGGTAAAAATACTGGGCCCCCGCCAGCGCCGGGAACCGCCCGCCCGTCCCGCCCGTGACGGATATGGTGGTCGCGACTGCGCTGAAACCCACCGCCACTTGTGAGCGGGCAAAGTTGGTGAATTGGATATTGGGCATCTGGGGTCCTACGCAAAGGGCCGCATGCTAACGGCAAGTTCATCGGTGCTGTACTCTTGCTGCGCACGTATGGTAGCTTGTGACAACAAGTAAGTCCACTGTTTACCGTGGTAGTCCGCTAGCTTGGGGTTGCTCCACGGACGCTCAGGCATGGCCATAAGCTCGTGGATTACCCCATGGAAGACGCAGCGGTGATGCTCACGCTGGAGATACGTCGGCCACTCTGCGGCTGTGTCCGTAGGGCGGAGCTGCGCGCGGGCGTAGATTGGGTAGGCTGCGTCCGGCACAGGTGCAAGAAGCGCAATGTCTGGTGTACTACCGGGCTCATAGTGCACAGGCTCCCCGTCGTCGTCCTGCGGCCAGCTCCGATGCTGCTGGTACATCTTCTGCCGGGTCAGGCGGGTGATATCCCCCTTGGTGCCATCAGCGCGAAGCAGGTACAGCGTAGTGGGCTCGATCACCTCGGCGTACGCCTGTGTTGGCACAAGCGCGTAGGAGTACAGTGTGGCACTGGTGGTGATCAGCGCGACATTGTCCTCCCACACGCGCCCGCGCTGGCATAGGTCGGTGGCAATCTTGCGGATAGTGCTCTCGATGACCAAGCTGGGGCAGCCGGGCAGGAAGGATGAGATGGACGGGACAACAGCGGCGAACATGGTCATTGGATCACCTCATCTCGGGGCAAAGCTGCGGACGACGTGTCAGTCAGGCGTCGGGCGGTCAGGCCCGCGGATAGCATGCTGTTGAAGCTGTCTTGGAACATCTTCGCGCGGCCGGATTCCACGTTCTCCGCGTCGATCGACTCCATGATCCACACAGAGCCATCTGTCACCGTGGGTTTGTATGCGTCCTGCAGTGGGACGATGTCGTCGAGTGCTAGGGTGGCAGGGCTACGGGCGTAGGAAATGGTGAGCGCTAGCCCTGCGGTAGCGGCCGGAGCCACATAGAACCGGTTCTGGTCGCGAGGGTAGCGCATCCAGTTGATCGCCGGGCCGGGGGGCAGCGTCTCCCATGTGGGGATCATCATGTCCAGCACGTCTTGGGACACCTCTTTGACCGCGGCGCCAGTGTTGTTCCCCAGCACGTCCATGATGCGTAGAGAGTCGACGGGCGCCGTCTGCAGTCCACCCGCTGTGCAGGAGATGGTAGCTATCGTGGTGAACAGGTCTGGGCGGAGGATAGCCATGCGGCTGATCACTTGGTTGATCTTGCGGATCATGGAAGCGTCGGAGTACCGGTAGGGCACCATGGTGTCGGAAATCTGGTCCCGAACCTCCAGCAGCACGTCAGCGATGGTGAAGCTCATGGCAAGTTGCGGCTAGCGTCTGCGGACACCGCCTCGTCATCCACAGCGGGGGCGACCGACTTTGATTTCTTCGCCTTCGGAGCGGGCGCTGGCTCCTCAATCACACGGGACTCAACGTCGATGACTTCTTCGAAGTCGGGGCGATTGGCGTACGCCAGTTGGTATATGTGCAGGATACCTGTTGGGATGTGTCGTAGCAGGCGATCGGCCATGGCGGTCTCCAAAAGAAAAGGGGCACCCGAAAGTGCCCCTTATTCTACGCTCAAAACTACTGGTTAGGTAGCCTGTGCAGCTTCAAGGAAGCGGCCGAACACGCGGACGCGGTAGCGACCAGTGCCGGCGCCAACGGTGCCGAACTGAACTTTGATGAAGTTCGAAGCGCCTCCGCTGATCACCGAGTTGGCGGCGGTTGCCAGCTGCACAGATCGTGTGCCGGCTGCGGCTGCGCCGTTGAACGCGGTCAGGCCAGTGACAGCCGTACCGGCGGCGGCGGCGGCGCCCAAGGTAACCGCAAGGGTCACAGTGGCCGTACCGGGGCGGACCACGGTTACCGCCGCGCCGTCGATCACCACGCCTGCGAGAGCGGGGATTTCGAAGAGGTCCACAGTGTCCGTAGCAATGGTAGAACGCTTGGCACCGTCGAAGTCGTACTCGACGTAGAACGGGCCGGGTGTGCCTTCGGCGTCGGCTGCTGCGGGGCTGATACCCGCGGAGCGCAGTTGCGCAATGGTGTAGTTTGGCATGGTGTAATACTCCTAGAGTTTCGGGTTACTGGCGGACGTACAAGCGGGTCAGGGCTTCGCCCTTAACCACTTTGTAGCCATACACTTGCAGACCGCGGACGATGTTTCCGAAGGTGGATTCGGCACGCAAGCTCTCCATCTCAGTCATCTGGGATGCAAAAGTCAGGCCCATCTTGTGACCCCCAATGACGCTGAAGCAGCGGTTGGATGTGTCGATCACGTTGTTCAAGTTGTGGCTTGTGTACAGCGTGAAGCGGTCGATCATGCCCAAACGGCCGTTGCGCATCACGGAGAGGCTGTCACCAGTCAGGGAGGCGTCTTTCAGATCGGACTTCTTGATCATACCAGCCATCCAAGCAGGGATAATCAGGAAACGACCAGACTCGGGTGCGTTGGCTTCATCCAACACAGTGCCAGCGTCGACGATCAAGTCGAGCACGTTGGTCTTGGTGACCTGCACTGGTGCACCGGTAGCACCCAAGTTGATGCTCTGGCTAATACGGCCAGCAGTAACGCCTTGGTTGGTCGCAGCGATGTCGGGGATGATGCCAGTCAGGACCTTGGGGTCGATGGCCAACTTCATCTTTTCAGATGCGTCTTTGGACCAAGCATCCATCAGGCTGATGTCCGACTGAACCTTGTCCACGTCGTCTTCGATACAGGCAAAGTACTCGCCTTGGTCGATTTCGAGCGTGATTTTTGGCTTGTCGGGGCGCTCCACGGTCAGGTTCATACCCTTGGCATAGGGGCGAACTGTGATTTCAGGGGTCAGACGAATCTGAACCTTGTCACCGTGGGACTTGATCTCGCCTTCGTAGTCTGTGTTGGAGATCGCTGCGAGCACGGTGGCGTCGTAGAAGTTCTCAACCAGTTTGGAAGACCAGATTTCTGGGATAAAGTTACCGGAGTAGTTTGCACCACCGGCGGCTACGGCAAAGGCTGGCATGGTATTACCTCTTAGAAAGTGTTAAGCGGCGTTCTGGGCAATGCGTCCAGAACGTTGGGCATCGAAAATGTCGCGCTCAATGGCCTGTGCTTCGGCTTCGCGCCCACGATACTTGCCGTGCAACTTCTCCGCGTAGAAGCGCGAGATGTCTTGAGGCGTGTAGGTCTTCTCGGCCTTCTGAGTTGGCGCTGCGGATGCGGCTGATGCGCGTCCGGGGGCTACCATCTTTTCCAGATTCGAAGTCGCGGTGGTCTGCTTCGCAACAGGTTGTGGCGTCTCGGTTACTCCAGCGTCGCGCTTCCACGCTTGAAAAATGCTCACAACGCGGTTGAGGTCGAGGGTCTGCTCTGCGTCGGCCAGATAGGTTTGGCGGGTAATACCCGTCATGGCATCTGGTGTCAGCAACCAGTCGTGGAATCTAGGGTCACCGTTGACCTGTCCCCAGTCTGGTACAGCGCGTGTCAGGGCGGTCGTAAACGACTGCTCTGCTGTCACTTGCTGGTTAGCCGCCACACGCTGTACGACAGGAGCAATACCTTGGAGCTGTTCCAAACGACGGTTCAGGTCGTGGACTGCTTGTGCCAGCGGCGCTACTTCTTCCCGAGTGACACGGCGCGCGAAGTCGATCATCTCTGATCCATACTCCTTGACGTCGTTCTCATTCAGAAGCTGCGCCGGTTGTGCCTGCTGACGCGGCGCGGGGGCCGCCTGCAGGGTGGACACTAGCTGCTCAAGGGTGGCGACACGCTGCTCGGCTTCGGAGAGCTTGCGGTTAACCGCGTTCACGATGCCTTGCTGTGACCGCCAGCGCTGTGCGTAGGTGGGGCTGTTCTCGTCCTCCGCCGGAGTGGCAGGAGTTTCTTGCGGACGCACTTCTTCGGCGGGCGTGGCGGCTTGCGCTACAGGCTCCTGTGTGGAACCTTCGGCGGCGTTGGCTTCGGCAGGGTCAGCGTCGGTTTTTTGGCCGTAGTGCTGCTCTATGATGGCTTTTGCGTCGTCGACTTGCTTTTGGATTTGTGCGGGGAGTGTCATTTTGTATCCTTGCTAACTCGCTAAGGGGTCAAGGCCGTAACTGCTGCAGGAGTTCTGTCAGCATCTGCACCCGGCCTTTAAGGGTGCTGAATTGGTCTGGGCTGGTAGTTGCCAGTCTCTCCAGCTCGGCCTGTCTCCGTGTCACGAGGAGTTCGACAAACTTTACGTTGTGCCGGCCCACTTGCGCCATGAGGGAGAGGTCGTCTTCAGAGGCTTGCATACAACCAGTTTAGGAACCCTTGATCACCAAGAAGGTGTAGGTTCCGGCGGTCGGTGTGAGGGCGCCTGCGGTTGGGTTCACGAACATGCAACGCAGGGTATTCGCGGCAGAGACTTCGGCTTGTACCAGAGCCACCGCGTTGGTAATGGGGTTGGACAGGATCGCCACCTGATCACCGACGTTGAGGCCGGCGAC